>Ga0315914_1005518_pt1 | contig 18360 bp, 6 predicted proteins | sample MpolenodulesMG_FD_203920 | JGI IMG/M metagenome (GOLD analysis project Ga0315914, IMG submission 203920) | Medicago polymorpha root nodule microbial communities from Los Angeles, California, United States - elongated nodules | ecosystem: Host-associated > Plants > Roots > Nodule | place: USA...
GAGAAGCAATGGATTTGGTAGGAATAATCTCAATGTCTCTTTTACGACTGCTTTTAAGTAGGAGAAATTTTGTATATCATCTTCATCTAAAAAGTCTTTTTTAACTCCTGAACTCCTAATCTCTTGCTGTACTTTCTTCATTGCTGTGGGATTTTGTATTAGGGCAGTCATTGCCCAAACTAGTGTAGCTGATGTTGTATCTGTTGCAGCTACAAGCATATTCTGCGAGTTAAAAAAGTTTTTAAGTACTACTTCAAAATATGATCAACTTTGGCACATTATAGAATCACTAATAGTTTGTAAGAAAGATAGTAACACCCAATGTTTAATTATCTTCATTATTGTTGTGAATTTGTTGAAAAATCACACCAATAAAATACTTGATGTGTGGAGCAAATTAATCAAGCAACCAATATAAATGTGGATGACAGATATAAACACAAGCAAAAGTTAAAATAGCGAGAGAGAGAAGAGAAAGAACACAAGCAAAGATTATTATTTCCGAGTTATACTACAACAATTATTATTTCCGAGTGTTGGGATTATTTGTATAATTCAATTAGTCACAAATAAAGTCATTGCTGCATGAAAATATAATACTTGTTGGGATTTTTAAGGTGTTAAACCAAAAACTAAAACAAAGATTAAAGTAGAAAATTGAGTTAAAACATAGCTTACCATAAGGATCCCTTTTATGTGATCAAAAGTGATATCAAAAGAAAATGAACGCTTTTCCTTCAATTGGAGCAAGACATCAACAATAACCTTTTCACTTGTACATTGGTGTCCATTTGGATCCAAAATTTCATCAATAATCTCTTGGTAGAATTCATCAAACTCCTTGAAATTTCTATCAAGACGACCATGCAACCCTCTTAGTTTATCAATCCAACCCATAAATGGAATATAATCAGAAACAAAGAAAGCTGTCAACATGGCCTGAAACTCATGCAACATTCCATGGAATTTACTACTCTCTAGTCCTTCATTTTCATACCTCCTCCCAAAAGCAACCCTACAAATTATTTTACTTGAGAGAGAAGTTAATAATTCACTCAAATTTGTAACAACTGAAGAAGTAACATTGTTAGAAATTTTTTTGATCATTTGTTTCACCTCAAACTTTCTTATACAGGAATAAGATGACACACGCTTGACACTAAATACATGAGTAACACAAATTTTTCTTAAATCTCTCCAAAAATCACTATATTGAGAAAATACCATTTCTGATCCATTATAAGATAATTTTTGTTGGCCATATAGGATAGGTCTATTACAAAACACATGATCATTGTTTTTCAATATTTCTTTGGCAATTTTAGCTGAAGAAACAACAATTGCTGGCCTTAAACCAAGTTGAAGTGAAAATATTGGTCCATAAATTTTTGAAAGTTTTGATAATTGAAGATAAAGAGTAGAATTGTCTAGCTGATGAAGATTCCCTATTATGGGCAGGCCTCTAGGACCAGGTGGAAAAGGTGCATTAATGGTTCTTCTACATTTCTGGAAGAACATAAGTAATGGAAAAATTAGGCATATAACAAGGAGAATTAGTGACAACATTGTCACCAAATGAAGAGGAAAAAATATGTTTCAATTGTTAAGTTCAACTTCAAATGATAAAATATTACACGTATATATAACCTGGTTTTAGACCTTCATTTAATATTACTTCAAAAAAAAAAAAGACCTTCATTTAATACGTTAGTATTTTGAGAGCCACAAATTTTTTTGACCTGCGGATAAGCTAAAAATAGGCACTTAACACATGAATGATATCATATACTCCCTCCGGTCTCAAATATAAGAAAAAATTTCTTTTTTAAGTTCATTGAATAATTAATGTATTTGTTTTACAATGTAAGCTAGATACATTAACTACTCAATAAACTTAAAAAAGGAATTTTTTTTTATATTTGAGACCGGAAGAAGTATATATCTACGTAGAAGTGTGTCTGATATAGTAGGGAGTAATTTCAGCCTTTGAACAACTCACCTGAATTCTTTGGATGGGATAAGTGTACACGTGGACTGTTTCATGGCACCCAGCAACATTGTTGTTTGGAAACTAGTGATTCCAATCCCTTTATTGTTTTTTTCCGGGCTATTACCTTTTTTATCTATACGTTTTTCAAACGTCCTATTTTTTTTCTTAAATACCCTTTATTCGAATTATAGAATCTCAACCATGTTTTGTGTTCTCTAATCCGAACGTTGTTAAAATTGAAGTCAAGACTATAGAACTATATTGATGTTTGTCCGGTGCTTGTAAATATACGGTTCAAATTATACCATGCACCCTAACACACCTACGTCGATATACAACCCCTCCCTAAGCCTTTTACATGATTGCATTCAAACTAATACAAGTCGGACTTCCCTCCTCCATCTGACCACTGTCCATTATAGTGATGGCTTGGTCTCTGATGCGGCCTAACCATATCTTAAAGTCTAGCCATTATTGGTCCCATGATGCTCAGCAACAACCTCATCAAAGGTCTCCTGCTCAGGTGGCCTCAGGATATAAACATATATTATGGTTGAGGTATGATGTGTGGATGTGAAATATCACCTCATGTATCCGGTTGCCATCTCTAGACCAGTCGGAGCATGCATACCTAAATATTTCGATGTCAGTAATGATCAAAATACTACACGTAGCGCTAACTAATCTCTTGTCTGGTCTTATGAGGACTTTCACTATCATGTGGATGTCTTGGGGTGGTTTGACATAACCAAACTAGGGCAACATCTGTTTCGGCAGACATCGGACCATGCAAGGTATGTATCTGAGTCATCTAGAATAAAGACTTATTCGCTAGAACAAACATGTCTCACGATGGCCTGCTATGGGGTCATGGGAACAGAGCTAAGATCCATGTGATCCAAATGGGATCATGTATACGACAACATGACCCTTCAAGGAAACAAACATCATGTCACATGGGTGTCGATCCTCTTTGTATCCACCTCAATAATCCCTAACCTCGACTGCCTGAAAATGCTAGAATATCCAAGCATGTATCAACATCAACATATTAGTATAAATAACATGTTTAACATGTAAATAAATAAGCAACTCATTGTTGTTTATACATGTAACAAGCTCAAGTTTCCAGCCAACTTTGAAGTCTTATAATGGGCTCCTTGCTGAGCTCCTTATACATGTGAGCAAGGGCAGTCGTTCCCCATGCGCATAAGAGAGGTTTCTGATTTTGACTTATATGTAGGAACAGTTCAGATTATAGAATCCAAATCATAGTTTGGATTCGATAATTCAAGCAAATGATATTTTAGAAAGTAAAAAATAGGATGGGTGAAAAACGTATCAGATAAAAAAAAAGGATTTTTTTCGAGTCCTTTTCGTGCTTCTATCACATGGCAACATGCATGTATTTGTGATTTGATATATAATAGAATGTTATAAACATATTCTCCTAAAAAGAAGAAAAGTATCAATTAAGGTTAAGTTTAAAATATAATCATAATAAAAGCATTTGGTAATTAGAAAGGAGACTTACATTTACCGACATTTTTTTAATGAGCGCTTATAACATTCTATTATATATTTTGGGTCAAATGGTATAGTAGTTAGAAATTCACTTTTACGGTGAATAAATATTTTTCGTAATATACTTACTAGAATATTCACGAATCATTTAACCCATTTTAGTTGGTCAGGTATTGGTTTAAGACCTTAGAGTGTGCTTCTTCTTAAAGTCTTAGATTCGATTATCCTTGTTGCTAATTTGGAGGAATTAGTTTAGCTTTTTAAAAAAGGAATGTGCTCCTTCAAAATCCATAGCCGTCATAACTTGTATTTTTCTTGATCAATCGAAAAACAGTGATTTAAGGTTGATATTGATTTGAAATCACACTTTCTCTACGGTTAAATTAGTGATTTTCACATATTTTTCACTCATCTTTCATTTGTTTTGTGATTTAATCGTCTTTGTACGGCTTTGTTTGTTTTCATTTATCGCCTTTGTGCAGTGTGTTTTTTTATTATCTGTATAAGTGCAATATTTATTTGACTTATGTTGAAATATTAGCCTTAACCAAGTGTAGATTTAATCAATGACTTTGGTGTCGCCCGCGTTGCAGATCAAAGACAAGAGTTTTATAAAGACTTGAATATAGTCATATTTGTAAGCTTATGTACTCCGTCGTTTTATGCTATTAAGATAGATGATGCACGTTTTTTTGCATATTCACGATTTTTATTTTTATCGACTTTGAATTTGTATTGTTTAAAGTATTTTATCAATTTGAATAAATGAATATCGTTTATTTTTGTCTAAAATAAAAAAAAAATATACAAAATTTTTAGTTTGGTGTTTCACATTTAAAATATATCATTTAAAAGTTTAGTTTAGGCCCACAATATTGGGTTGTTTTATGCCAGGGCCACTGTATTCCATTTGATATGCATGCAGATGCAGCTAATTGCAAATTTTGGTAGCGTCTACTCCCATTTTCGTCATTTCAGAAGAGACACATACATGCACCATGACCTCTGTGAGTGTGAGGGATGGACAACGCATAACATGCAAATATAAATTAATATTTGATTGATGTGGAGGAATCATAAGAATTCTTGTAATATACGTTGGTAGAATGAAAGAAATTTTTGTGTACTCGAACAATTAGTCTCTACTATTAATGATTTCAACGTTTTTTTTTTTAACAAGCAAAATGAAATATATTAACATAGATAAAAAAAACAAACTCATTAGTACAAGATGTGTTAGAGAGAAATACTAATGATTTTAAAGTTACACTCCGATAATTTAATATGTACCATGCAATCGATTTTTAATAGTTACGTGAGTTATTGTCTTTGAAAAAGAAATATTTTCCATCATTTAAAATTACAACAACAAAACATTGTCTACCAAACGTGTCAATGAAATAAAAGAAAAATTTAAATTTTTTTTATTACTTATAATATTAATTATTTTTTATGTTAAAATTTTAAAAATGATTATTACAGACAATAAAATATATATATTTTTCTTATGTAATGTTATTTTTTAAAGATGATTCGAAAAGAGTATAATATATGAAGGGATGAAGTTTCCAAAAAAAAAAATGAAGGGATGAAGTCATTCACTGTACGATGCGATATGGAATGAAATAAATTAATAAGCAGCTGATGGTTGTTCCATTAATCACCACACTTGCGTCATTAATCAGCATACGTATTCGACACTTTATTACTCATCACTTTTTGTTTTTTTTGTTAAAAAAAGATAAACATGCATAATATAAAACACATTTGGTAATTATCTATTGTTAATGACCCTGACTTGGCATTCACCGTATAGCATGGTTACAAGTTGAGTAGTGTTAGCAACACTATATCTCTAATATTTACATTTTTTATTAGATGAAATTACGTTGATCTTATACTTTAAAAATTAATCTTTTTGATTGTGACTTTAAAAATGAATCTAATATAAAATGATTAGATTCATGTAAGTTTTAATCAATAAAAAATTAATGTTATAAAGAGTATTGTTAACAATTATGATAAGAATATGGTTGATATACACATAACACAATCATTGTACACAAATTTTTCGATCTCATATTTTCAATGTGAGAGTAGTGATAATTTTTTCAAGGAAGTGTGTTTGTTTCAGGTTTATCAAATTTATTTTTAGGAATAACATTTCTTGGAATATAAAGGTGGAAATTTTATTTCAAGGTATTTAGGAAAAATATGTTTGGTTAACTTTATAATATTCCTAAGAACCATAAAAATATGGATTATAATAGGTAACTATTTATGAATTTATTCCCATCTCCATGAGAATTTTATTCTCATCCTTTTCCTTGGGAAAATTTTTCTATTCCCAGAAACATTTTATACTCGGGAATAAAATTTAGTAAACTTGTAACAAACATAGACATATATATTCCTATCATTTTATTTCTGGGAATCAACAAATATAACTTGAAACAAACACACTGTATTAAAACTTGTGTAATCAATTCTTGAAAGATATAATAAATGCTATTTTCTACTTAAAATTTATTTTTTTTAATTTCCTTAACCGGTGTCTCCTGAACACCCATTAGTATAACTTTTTCTAATAAAAAAAACTTAGGGCAAAACACATGTACACTCCAAATGCTAAGAACTGGAAACTCGTGTTTCAACTTATCAATTATAATTGCAACTATGATTTAAACTTTATACTTACGAGATTGTTTGCATTTAAATTAAGTAATATGATATTATCATGTAGACGGTAGTAACATTTTCATCTATCCATTATTTTATGGATATATCATTTTTATTCTATTCTTCATTTTATGTTCTCTTTTATCATGTTTAAGTGGGAAAATACGAAAAGTTACAGTTTGTTAAAATATTTTTCCTTCTGTTTTTATTATAAGAATATTTAGTTTAAGACCAAGTTTTAATAAAATCTGACAATTTTGACCTTTTATTTTCAAATTTCACTTATAGCCTCCTAAGCTTAGTCCATTTTGCAAAAGTTAAAACCTTAATTTTGACCTGGTCAATTCTTACGTGAATGATGTGACACATTCCAACTATAAATATATTGTTGACTTGACTTTTTAATTATTTAAATATTAATAAAATTAAGGGGCCAAGATAAAATTGCTAGATTTTTAACAATAGACAATGGTGTCATGACTAAGTCGAGATGCTTATGTGTGGAATGAGTGATTTATGAGCTTTAGTTGTTGAGAGATGACCATATTTATAGAGGTAAGAGGTAGGCAACCTTTTCCCATGCGTTGTGGGGAACCTATCATGCAAAAATTGTTTAGCTAGAATGACACTCTACTACGCAATCAATGTCAAGACCAAGTTCTGGAGTGTTTTTTTCTTCTTCAGTTAACAGGGAATGTGGTCGAGTTGGCAGGGGGTTCGGGAGTTCATTGGAAACAAGACCGAGTTCGTAGGGAGCGTGACTGAGTTGTGCTTCTTAAGATAGGGGCTACAATCATAATAAAATGGATCAAGCTTGATGAGTACGAATTGAGTGAATCGAATACAAAAAGTATGATTCAAAATAGTAAAATATTTATGTCATTTGAGATAAATTAATCGGCTATATATTTTTTACTGATTTTTTTTTAAATGTTAATAAAATTAAAGGTCAAAAGTGCTAGATTTTTAACAATCAACATTGGTGCCATGACTAAGTCGAGATGCTTATGTGTGAAATGAGTGACGTATGAGCTTTAGTTGTTGAGAGATGACCTATATAGAGGTAAGAGGTAGGTAACCTTTTCCCCTGTTATGTGGGGAGCCTATCATGCAAAAATCGTTTAGCTAGAATGCCACTCTACTACGCAATCAATGCCAAGACCAAGTTCTGGAGTGCTTTTTTCTTCTTCAGTTAACAGGGAATGTGGTTGAGTTGGCAGGGGGTTCGGGAGTTCATTGGAAATAAGACCGAGTTCGTAGGGAGCATGACTGAGTTATGTTTCTTAAGTTAGGGGCTAAAATCATAATAAAGTGGGTCGAGCTTGATTAGTACGAATTGAGTGAATCGAATACAAAAAGTATGATCCAAAATAGTAAAATATTTATGTCATTTGAGATAAATTAATCGGCTATATATTTTTTACTGGGCTTTTTATTTTTTAAAAAATATTAATCAAATTAAAGGCCAAAAGTATTAGATTTTTAACAATCAACATTGGTGCCATGACTAAGTCGATATGCTTATGTGTGAAATGAGTGACTTATGAGCTTTAGCTGTTGAGAGATGACCTATATAGAGGTAAGAGGTAGGTAACCTTTTCCAAAATTATGTGGGGAGCCTATCATGCAAAAATCGTTTAGCTAGAATACCACTCTACCACACAATCAATTCCAAGGCCAAGCTCTGAAATGTTTTTTTTTCTTCTTCTTCGAGTTAATAGGGGATGCAGTCAAGTTGGCAGGGAGTTCAACATTTCATTTGAAACATGGACGAGTTGTTAGGGAGCGTGATTGAGTTGCTTTTCTTAAGATAGCGGGCTAAAATCATAATAAAGTGGACAAAGTTTGACGAGTACGAATTGAGTGCGAGTCGAATACGAAGATTATGTCCAGTATAATAAAATATTTATGTCGGTTTAGATATATCAGTTTCTCACAATTATTTATTTGATGAGATATGATTGAATTCATGTGTAATATTTTTTACATCGACACCATATATAAATTAAACTAAGGTTTATTCCTTTAATTGAACCAAATTAATAATTTATATTTTATGAACTTTAAAAGTTTTAGGTAAATGTATATTTTTTTACTAAATTTACATCTTTAAATATATATATATATATATATATAGTTTTTAAATTAAATTAATATTTTTTTAAAGATGTAATTTAATACTATTAATTTTTCTAAAATCACACAGAGATGTTGGAACTAGACCCACATGAAGCCCAATGGGACAACCTGACTCGATCAATTTTTGTTTCGTTTCAATTCTTTTTTAATTAAGAATTGAAAACAACTAGAACTAGTATCTACTTCTAAGAAGTAGGTGCAGCTGTAGCTGCCGAATCTTCCACTCGGACATGGACAACTGTGTGGACCGATGAACTTACCAGTCTTGATCGTCACAAAGGATGCTGATACCACATCGAACCTGTTGTTGGGCTGCCCTTCGGCTCGGCAATATGGAACCTCTCAGCAGCTCCCGTTCCTTTATGAGGTCCTATCGGGAGTTAATTAAATTGTGACAAAAAGTTTTTTTTTACTGTTAAAATGTGAGCAATTGGACTGCTCTAAATCTAATGCACTAAGTTCATTTTGATATCTCTACAAAATATTCCCACCACCAAGCAGGGTATTGTGTGATTTTGAACTTGGTTACCTAAATTGATTTGGTCCGTCTCATCCTTTTTTTTTCTTTCCGCAGGCTTAAGAAAGATGGGTCTAAACGGGTTGGACCGTCCCGCTTTGCCATCATTAGCTCTAATGGACTAAGTCCATGTTGACAGCTCAGCAAAATATTAATGCACATAAATTAAGCAAATACCAGCCTTACAGAACCAGAACCAGTGAGGACGTTACAATGACACAAGACCTGGTTGAGTGCTCTAAAGGTTCACACATACCTTTGACACCGATCAGTTTCCTAGAACGAGCAGCCACTGTGTATGGTGACAAGGTTTCCATCATCTACAATGATCATGTTAGATTTTCTTGGAGAGAAACCTATGAAAGATGTCTCAAGCTTGCTTCTGCTTTGGTCAACTTAGGAATTTCTAATGGTGATATTGTAAGTTCATTTATCTCCCAATCTCCTTATGGTTATATTATACTTTCCAAGCTAACTATTGTTTGTGTTCTCTCTTCATGACCAAATATAATGTAACAATGGAATGTAAAACAGAAAATATATATGATTTGATTAATGAACTAACATTGTCATCTACTCTCTATTTTCCAAAGAAATTTACCTAACCAACATGTAACTGCTCATTATAACCCAAAAGAATTTTTTTTCCTATGCATATGAAGACCTCAATTTTCTTTCTTATATTATAAACAGGTTGCAGCTTTGGCACCAAATACTCCAGCACACTATGAGCTTCATTTTAGTGTACCAATGGCAGGTGCTATTATTTCTTCACTTAACCTCAAACTAGATGCAACAACATTAGCATTAATATTGGAACAGTTAGAGTCTTGCAAAATCATATTTGTAGACTATGATTTTATTGACACTGTCCTCAAAGCATTAAAAATAATCTCCCAGAGAAATTTCAAGCCACCCCTTATTGTCCTAATACAAGATCATGACCAACTAGTGAAAGATATACCTCAGGATACCTTAATATACCATGAACTTCTTGAAAAGGGACAAAAGGATTTTAAGATTTCAATGCCTAGAAATGAATGTGATCCTATATCAGTGAATTACACATCAGGCTCAACTGGAATTCCAAAAGGAGCAGTTTATAGTCATAGAAGTGTCTACCTTAATTCACTCGCAACGATTACTCGTTTCGATGTGAATCCTATGCCGGTGTTTTTATGGACAGTTGACATGTTTAGATGCAATGGATGGTGTTTCATTTGGTTAATGCCTGCTCTTGGTGGTACAAACATTTGTCTTAGAAATAATTTTTCAGCAAAAGATATTATTGATGCAATTCATGTTCATAAGGTAACACATTTGTGTGGTGCACCTACCCTTCTGGAAATTATTGCAAATTGTGACATTATTAAGCCTTTTTCTCATAAGGTGAGTGTCACAGTTGCTGGTATATTACCATCATTCAAAATTCTTAACAAAGTGGCAGAGCTTGGATTTGATGTTAATATTGGTTATGGTATGACTGAAACATTAGGTCCAGTTATTGTAAGAAAGTGGAAACAAAATTTTGATGATGATATTACAAAGCTGAATTATTATGTTGATCAAAAAGGGGTTATAGACTTCATGATGGTTGAAGTTGATGTGAAAGATCCAAATACAATGAAGAGTGTTCCATATGATGGAAAAACCATTGGTGAAATCATGTTTAAAGGGAATACTTCAATGTCAGGGTATCTTAAGAGTTCACAAGTGAGTCATGAAGCTTTTAGGGATGGTTGGTATAGGACTAGGGACCTAGGTGTTAGGTTACCTAATGGTTCTTTTAATTTGAAAGATAGAGCAAAAGATATTATTTATTCTAACGGTGAGTTTGTGAGTTCATTAGAGGTGGAAGCTGTTTTGTTGAATCATCCAATGGTTTTGAAAGTAGCTGTTGTGGGGAGATATGATGATGACGATGAGTGTTTGGTTGAGTCACCTTGTGCAATTGTGAAATTGAAAGATGGATGTAGTGCTAATGTTGAAGATATTATCAAGTTTTGTGAAGATCAATTGGATGCTCATATGGTTCCTAAGAGTGTGGTGTTTGGTGATTTGCCTCTTAATTCAACTGGTAAGGTACAAAAGTTTGTTATTAGAGAAAATATTAAAAGTATTGGGTGGTGTGACTCAATTAATTAAGGCGTGGTTTGTAGTATTTGGATTGATTGCATAACAAATTTTACACATTCATGCAGTCAACACATCAGTGATGGTTGAATCAATATCGGATAATCCAATATATCTAGTGCACTATTTAGAGTTAAAAAAAATTCAAATATGCCAAACAAGCATGTACTAAGGTTAAATAAACTTATTTGTTGTTTTATTGTAGACACTTGATGTCAGTGTTTTCAAGACATATACAATCTATTTATTAGTTGTGTTGAATGTTACAAATATGTCTTTTGTTTTTCTAGAAAAGTTTAAGAGTGCAAAAATTAATTGGTCTATTCACTTGAATTAATTTATCCAAAGGGTGGTTAGAACCTGGACAAATTACATACTGATTTCTAACAGAAGCAGGGGATGGGGATGCTTTGCTCAATAGAAAATGGCAAAATGCAATCCTCTTCATTACATTTGTCAATTACAACAATTCAAGCAATAATCCTTCTAAAACAAAAAAAATTCAAGCAACAAAACTTAACGTCATTATCATCTGATGGATCCAAAAGCGCACGTGCCTGAATCTTGCATGTCTGTATCAACTATCATTCCACAATCTCATAAAACATTTGCTACGTGAGATTTGACTTGATTCATAAAAAGTTATGCTTTTGTGATACACAAGCAATTGCTTGGCCTTACAAAGGTAACAGTTTAACATTGATATACAAACCTCTGACTGAGTAGGGATGTGAATAGGGCAGGGAGAGGAGTGCTCACCCGCTCCCTGTCCCCCAAAACGTCCAATGTCACTACTCACTAGCGTCGTTCTCCACCACAGATGTTTTTCGCTTTGTCTACATCGATGAAGAATCTTGTACATCCCCACGGTCTCGACAGAGTTTCAAACCTCTCTGACTCTCTGATAGAAACTCATTATGTAATCGGAGAAACCATTAAAAAAAGGTTTATAACGGGTAAGATTCAGATTCTATTTTGGTGGCACTGAGAATCTCTAGTTACTTTCTATAGCATGACAAACCCCATAGACCACGTTATTGAGACAATTAACTCAAAGTTTTTAACGATTTTCATATCTTATTCTTATGTAATAGATGATTCTTGTCAAACAGACAAAGCTCTCTTCAAAATTTCTATCGCATAATTTTATGCGTTGAATAAACATTATTCAGAACAAAAAAAAATGATGATTTCACCTTTAAAGGGTGCAACACATTATCGATAATTAGCGACTAATTTCAAACTCTAACTTCATTTGATAGATGAGCAAGCGAATATATAATTACTGCAATGCATTTATTACAGCATCAACAACCTCTTGGGTGGTGCTTGTCCCTCCAAGGTCCTTTGTCCTGTATTTACCCTCTAAAATGACTCGTTTCACAGCACTTTCCAATCGTTCAGCAAATACAGGAAACTGAAGATGTCTGAGCATCATTGCGGAGGAAAGGAGGAGTGCCACAGGATTGGCTTTCTTTTCTTGTACTACTTTGTCCTTACCAACATTTCCTGCTGAAGCACCTTGTTCAAACACAGCATGGTCAGCCCCAACGTTACCTGCAAAGACATTTCATCCATGAATTGAGATATTCAAGCTTAAGGTTAAAGTAGCTTTATTCAATAATCACTTCTATCTAGATACTCTTCCACAAATTCAGCCCACAGGTCCAACACAAAGGACCAACAGCCCTATCTATATTTTCATTAGAATCTCCATCCTACAAACAGCACTGCCGCCACCAGACTCCAACCCATCCCCGTTATTTGACTCAACTAAAGCAAACTCTTATTTTAGAGTACAACAAGACCTCAACGACTGACGAGAAAACTTATAGTCGATATTTCAACACATTCATAGTTTACTTACTATACACTGCTAAAATATTGAAGGTTGATTTTTCATTAATGGTTGAGATTTCTTACTTTATCATCTAAAGTGAAATGTTCACTTTAGAAGAGTAAAATGGCAATTATGTTGTCACTACCATTTGACAACTCCATTACCCCACAACGGCCGCTGTTGCCTCCAGACTGCAACCTGTTGAGGAAGATAAATGAATTTCCAGTTTGATTTCTATACCACCTCTATTTTTTTCTTTTCATTGAATATACAATCTCTAATTTAATCAATCACTATATTTTGGCAGTGTTTTCAAGGAATGAAAAATGTTCCCGAAATAATTGATTGAAAGAACTAGACAAACACGATTAATACACTCTAAATCTAGACTCAACAGTTCTGAGTGGTAGTCACCCCCTCACACATCTCATAACGACAGTGATCATATGGAAGCAAGATACTATTTGATAAGAAAAATGGCACAGCATAATCAAATGAGAGCTCTAGAGTTTCAACACATTAGTGATAGTTATACCTCCCGGCATGACACCGGTGCCTCCAGCAATGCCTGCCGCTGTATTTGCAACAAGATTTCCATACAGATTGGGGGTAACCTGCAAGCAGAAATAGTGTTCATGACTTTGAAACCCTTCTTTGAATTTAAAATCAAAAGCAAAATGACTGGGAAAAAGACCAATCAATAACTAGGAAGAAAGAATCGTCATGTTAATCAACAAACTCCTTAATGTTTTCTGAATTTCAAGTAGCACCAAGTGGCAGAAAGTGTGTCTCTTTTGTATTCATGACTACAAATCCATTTGTCATACTTCCCCAGAGGGATAAAGGAGATAGCTAACTAGTATATATTTCTTTTGAACTGGCACAATATGGCTATATCAAACCCTCCTCCAATAACATTTGAAATAAGGATTAAATACAACATCCAACCTTTTCAAATCACAAAAGTTAATTAATAACTTATTTATCATATTAATCCTCTCATATAATTAGATTCAACTAGGGAACCTATGTTAAAAAAATTATGATGCCATCATTGTTTCCAAGGCCATGCCATGTCCTACATGAATGCTGTTTCATTCCTTCTTCCTAGATTTTTTTTTTTGCAGGGAGGCTTGTTGAATACTTATTGGGTAGCAAAGGCTAACATAAAAAAGAAAGACTTCATCTGATAACTAAAACGTGACTTGCAGCACTCTAAATTGTGCCAGAAATTACTCAAATTATTAGAAACAGAAAGGTAAAAAAGAACTTAATTGATAGATTGATTTGTCTTGTTTTGATTCTTATAGTTCCACAGTAACTACACAGAGAGCATAAGCAATTAATTTTTTTTAGACAAACAAAACAGATGTTGGTTTTCTGGCAAATATACTAGGTTTTTTTTAAGGGCAAACATACTAATTTTAGATTTCAATCAAAAAAAGTATACAATACAATTATCATTGATTGATAGATTTCAATCCAAGAAGTATCCACTCAAGTTTTCTAAATCACTATTGTTTGATTTCTTTTAATTTACATCCAATGTAAAAGAATTAAATATAAAGAATCTTTTGATTTTTGATTAAGTTTAATATGTTTATTTGAGCAATAAGTTTCCTTCATTATCCTCTCAAAAAAGTTTCCTTCATTATGTTTTTTCTCCCCCATAGATAAACAAATGGCTAGCTCCACTCCTATTTAATTTGCTTTCAAATATGACCTTTTGATTGAACCAACGATAGAAATCTCATACAAAAGAAGTAAAGACTAAAAAATAATTATCTTTGGCTATAATTATTTATAGCTTAATACAATACTACTCATTTATCCGGTGATTTCTGTGGCAGAAGTTAACAAATTAAACAACAGGGAAGCCCACGGCAGTTGGCCTAATTCCCCAAAGTAATAAAAGGAAATACAAACAGCACATGGGTCACAATTTAATTGAAAAAGTTGCTCATTTCACCAACAAACTAAAGCACCAAGTTTTTTTATTTAAAAAAATGTTTAAACAAGTGCTGTGCTGGACTCATAAACATATCAGCCAAAAGTGGATAAATAATTGGGATTCAGGGTCAAATTATAAATATACATACCATGACATCAAACTGCTCAGGCTTTGAAACAAGCTGCATGCAACAGTTATCTACAATAATTTCATTATACTTGATTCCAGGATACTTTGTGGCAACCTCTCGACAAGATTCCAAGAATAAACCATCTGCAAGCTTCATAATGTTTGCTTTGTGCACAGCAGTCACCTTCTTTCTGTTATTTAGATACGCATACTCGAAAGCATATTTAGCAATGCGCTCTGAACAGAACTTTGTTATTACCTAGCAAAATTTGAGTATGAGGTGCAAACAAAAACCCACATGTCATAATGTCAAGGTGCTAACATCATGAGATATATAACATTTAAAGATTACAATAAAAATCTATCTATAGAGCAAATATAAAGGAATAAAACCTCTACATTTAAAGAATAGTCCTCTAAGAAACGGGAAATATCTGAGCATGATTACAACTAACAACCTTTAAAGGACATCAACAGTGGAGCAGCAGGTACACAACACAATGCATACAGAAGAAGAAGAAAAAATTAAAACTAATATTCTTAATTAATATAACTACTATCCACTACTACTTTTCTATTAGTTAGCATTTCCATCAAGTATCACACAGATGATTGGCAACTTCCGTAAGTATGAATGTATAATATTCAAATTCAAATACTACCAATAAATGCAATACGGGTTTATCATCTGAGAAGCTAAGGCCACCAGTTTCTAAGGGCTTAAAAACATAAGTAAAATAAGCCCGGCTAATTACCAAATAGCATTCTCTATCACCGCTTTCGAGAACAAAAAATGCTAAACTTGCAACCTGAATCCTTTTCAACCAAGAAACTAAACCTCCTAATTAACTTGTAGATAGGAATTTCCCCACGAATGTCCAACGCAAAATATGTCTAACAACTTGTCACATACAATGTATATTCCGAATTATCAACCATGCAAAAAGTACAAGTAATTTTTCACCATAAACCACAAGCAAATTATACATCACTTCTTTCCATTACATCTAAAAACCAACAATTGATTTTTTTCTTTCTTTCTTGTGAGACAAATAGCTCAAATATTTCAATATTTACACACTAGTCCCTACTCAATTCAGCTAACCTAGCTATGAAACAGTTCCCAGCCAATGAGTGAGTACTCATAAAACCATAAACTCCAAAAATTCTCACAATTTCTACAAGTCAATTACTGATAACAAGTTCGAAATTCACACAAATATAACAAAAAAATCACTTAATTGTAATGTTTCTAAATAAATATGATTATAAGTTTATTGCCTTGAGTACAAAATAAGAGATAAACAATCACTTTAGTCCTTAGGCATCGCCACTAAAACTCTTACATGTTTCAGCAACAAGCCAACAACAACAACCAAGCTTTATCCCACTAAGTGGAGTTAACTACATGAATCAAACAACGCCATAATGTTCTATCATATATCATATTTATATCCAACTCATAATCTTTAGATCTTTCCAAAGAGTTTCTCTATTTGTTTTCTAGGTCTTCCCCTGCCTCTAGTAATTTGATTACCCTCCATCTAATCCACGTTCTTTGCCACAGAATCAACAGGTCTTCTCTCTACACGTCCAAACCACCTAAGCTCAGTTTCCACCGTATTTTCTACAATAGATGCTACCCAACTCCCTCTCTAATGTTGTCATTTCTAATCATATCCCATCTAGTCAGTTTCCAACATCTTAATTGTAACAAAATTACAAAGTTAATATTCAAATGTGTCTGTTTGGTCATTGAATATGTCTTTTGTTAGTCAGTTTGGTCATCAAATTTGCCTTTCGCCAGTTAGTTTAATCTGTGTCTTTCGCTAGTTAGTTTGATCATCAAATGTATTTTCCATTAATCAACTTAACAAATAAAATTACTAACAAAACACACACAATGTAATATTTGTACAATAAATTCATCATAAAATTTCAATACCTTGAGACTCTCAACGACGCCGGGAACGACCTCATGTTCAAGACCAGCATATTCCCCTTCAGTATTCTCCCTAATAACAACAATATCAACATTATCATGCCTGGTAGTCAATCCCTCAAGGTTAAAGCAATTCACAAGCGAAGCATAAAGATCAAGCTCCTTCCTCAGCTGCAAATTAAGCGAACTAACACCACCACCCATCGGAGTCGCTAATCCACCTTTCAAACAAACCTTATTCTTCTTAATAGATTCCATCACTTCAGATGGAATCGATTTCATGTTGCCGTGCACTTCGAATTTCTCAAAGTGCACTGGCGCGTGCATCGCTTCCATTACTTGCTCAACAGCACCGGTTACGAGAGGTCCGATTCCGTCGCCGGGGATTAGGGTTACATTGCGGGGGGTTCCGTCTCCGGGGCGGGGCATATAGGTTACGGTGCGGGGGTGGGTGAGGTGGTGGCGTGAGGTGAGGAGGTGTTTGAGGAGATTTGTGGATTTTCTCGTCGCCATTGGTGGTGGCAGTGGCGGTGGTGAATTAGGGTTTTGAGAATTTTGATCAGTATAAGAAGATTCGAATGAGGTTTAAGAAGTGTTAACTACAGGTACAGAAAAGAAGGAACAAAACTAATTTTGTATCTTTCTATCTATTTAAGGAAATACTTCTTTTTGTTATTTTTTTCCTCAAGAAAACTCATAAAAAAAATCATCTTTTAAACTGTTTCATCTAAAAATTGAAATTATGATTTTTTTAAACAATTCATTTTTGTTAGAAGTCGTTAATCACTTAAGCTTAATTGTTTGATGGCTCACAAAAATACAACAAAAAAAACTTCTTGTTAATTCGGTTTTTAATATAAATTTCTTAAACTAAAAAGATATGGAAAACATTTCATTTTGATCCATTGATAATATAGAGAGTACAAATAAGTTTTTAAGGAAAAAAAATCATTTTTAATCCGTCACAAAACATATAGTCATAAGTATAAGTATTTGTGAACTAATATCATTTGTTTCAGGAAATTGCTATTTAAATTCTTAGTAATTGCTCACAAGTATCTATCTAAAATACATGGAATGATAGTTAATTATTCGTCTGACAGTTTTTAAAATTGATTTGAAACATGATTTAAGATTTAAAAAAGTGATGAATGATGGTTAACTACCATTTTAGAGAAACGACAATTAGTTGCAGTGCCGTAAATTCATACCAAGTCGTTCTTTTCTTCAGCACCAAAATCTCCTGTTAGGCTACCACCACCTTATTTCATCTCATCCTTCTTCAGTTGGAATCTATCAAAGTGGGCCTTTCTAGTCTTTGATTTAAGTCCACTCTTAAATTTACACAATGACATTTGGAAGTTGCTTTTTAGGCCCCCCTTATATCTCTTTAGGCCCCAAAAATTACAAAATTAGTCTTTGTTATGAGCACGGTAGATAAATACCGAACCATCCGGTAGTTATCAACCGGAGGACCATTTTCCCATTTACATACCAAACTGACGGACTCACGCTT
>Ga0315914_1005519_pt1 | contig 18359 bp, 12 predicted proteins | sample MpolenodulesMG_FD_203920 | JGI IMG/M metagenome (GOLD analysis project Ga0315914, IMG submission 203920) | Medicago polymorpha root nodule microbial communities from Los Angeles, California, United States - elongated nodules | ecosystem: Host-associated > Plants > Roots > Nodule | place: USA...
ATCTAGTGAAGCACATATGGACAAAGTTTGGAATGTTTCGTGATTGAAGATGATTTGTATCGTACTAAATAAATTACTTGTGTGTTGTGTGCTTGTTTGTTGTCTTGCATTTTAAGCTATTTGTGTGTCGCATGCTTAATTTGTTGTATTGCATTTTAAGTTAAGAAAATAAAAATAAATTATTTAAATAAATTTTGTTTTTTCAAAAAACAAAAAAAAATTGTTAAGTGTTTTTTTATTTTAATTTAATTATAATCGATAATTGTAATTTTATGTAATTATAAAAATAAAAACAAAAATATAAAATTAAATAAGAATAAGAAATAAAAGGTGGTGGGTAGAGTGTTGAATGAAAAAACCATTGGAGAGGGTAAAAGTTGAATGAGTGTTGAATTAAGAGAGAGAAAATGATGTGGAGTATTGGGAATTGAAAAAGTGGGTGTTGAGTGTTGTTGAATGGTATTAACCATTGTAAATGGTCTAAGATTAAGCATTTGAACTTGTCATCTACAAATGTTGATGATAAATCACTCTATATGATCTCAAGGAGTTGCTCTGTGCTTTTGCAACTAATACTGGAAAATTGTAATGATGTCACGGAGAATGGACTGAAACATGTGGTAGAAAACTGCACACAACTGAGAGAGCATGGATACATTCGGCATTACTATTCTAAAGTGATGCTCTGAAAGATTGAAATCTGTAAGTTTTATATTTTTATGTAATGTATAATATAATGCAAACAATTGGTTCCAGTGTTAAATGAGTGAATATAAGAATGTAAACAATTAAGTTATAGAATGTTTAGTTCTGGTTGGTAACACTTTTTCTGTGCCACAAAAAGATAAGGGGATAATAGGTCGCCTTGTCGAATAACTTTCCGTGTTCTGAAGCAATATGCCCTAACACCATTCCACTTCACATTAATTTTGACACTAGTGATAGCCTTCATAATCACTTTCATCAAGTCCTCTGGGAGTCCGATCTCAAGCAATGTACAATCAATAAAATTCCAATTCAGCATATCATACGTTTTGGAAAGGTCCACTTTAATAGCAAACTATCCTTCTTTGCCATTCATTTTCGGCATGTTATGAATCATCTCTTGTGCCACTACAATATTCTTTTGAATACTACGTCGAGGGATAAAATCAGTTTGATATGGCGAAATAATTAAGGGAATGAGTTCCTTTAATCTATTCACCACCACTTAAGTAACAATTTTATACAATGTGTTGCACAAAGATATAGGCCAAAACTGGTTCACAAATTCAGGATGCTCTACCTTTCGAATGAGGCAAATATCTGTAAAATTTATTTTATCCATTATACTCGGATTTTTGCGATACTCTTCTCACAAAACCGCATGTGCTTGCATCAACTGTTTCCCACTATGCTGATAAAAACCAGCCGGAATCCATCTGGCCCCGGAGCCTTCCACAGATTCATACTAAAAACTGCATGTTTCACATCTTGATCACTAATAGCAGTTTGCAATTGCGTCATTATATCATTATTAATCCGAAGAAAAGAAATTTTAATTTTTTGCCACTCGCTATCATTATCATTCAAGGTGAACAATTTTACATAAAACATATTCACCATCCTTTTAATTTGATCTTCCTCTTCCAACCACTGTCCATTCTCGTCCCGCAATGTTAAAATTTTATTCTTCCTCCTTTGCGCGACTGATTTCATATGATAATACCGCGTATTCCGACCCCCATCAACCAAACCAACCATTTAGCACGCAAACGTTGAAACCATACAAGCTCTTCTTGTTGTAGAACATTAGCTAATTCACTCTGCAACTTACTTTCAAGTCTGATGAGTCCATGATGCACTCTGCCACTTTGCATTCTACTTTGTTTCCCATTTATCCTTCTAACCAATGCTCTTTTTTTATTAATAATTCCAAGAAAAGTGTCATTCTTCCAATTTGTCAAGGCAACTTCCATATGTTTAAGAGTATTCTGTATATCCGCGCCATCATTCCAACTATCATGAATGACATCCCAATACGACTTATCCATCAGCCACACACTTCCAAATCTAATATACGCCCTCCTTTATTTCTACCAACACCGTAAGGACACACCAAAGTAGAGTGATGATCCGAGAAGGCCATCCTCGGCAGAACTTTGACAATAGCTTTAGAGAAGTCAAGCCTCCATTGATCATCACCTAAGGCTCTATCAAGTCATTCAAAAGTATGACTACCTTGATAAATAGGACCCTTCCACGTGAACTTAGCACCAACTGCACCAAGATCCATCAATTTACACGAATTTATTCTGTTTTAAATAAATTACACTTCCGTAACGAGACCTCAGCTCCACCTTTTTTCTCCCATGGTTATGGACTCGCTATATCATTAAAGTCACCAGCCACTAACAAACTGTTATGGTTATCGTCTATAATGTTCTTCAATTCTTCCCACAATATCCTATGATTTTCATCATGAGGACTAGCATATACTGCTGTGAAAAGCCACTCATTTCCGTTTGACATGGTGATATTAGGGGCTGATAGGATTTTCATTTGCTAGTGCTTATTCTTTATTATGTAACGATGTTGTTGTTGTCACAGGTAATGACAATTGGAAAAGAATTTGGAAATTAGGGGTACCTTGTCCACCATGGAAGATTAATGAGTAATGAAATGAAGAGCAAGATGCATTAGAATTCTCCATATTGTGGGCATTGTAATGTAGAGAGGAAATTGTAACAATCCTGCATGTGCTAAGAGATTGTTCACAAGAACTCTCCCTTTGGCTAAATGTGGTTCCAACAAGCATGATGCAATTTTTTTTTACAGTAATCTCAATGAATTAATGATTCAATTTAAATGTGAATTGTTGTGTTAAATGGGAAAGCTCAAACGAATTTAAATGTGAATTGTCGTGTTAAAAATAATCTCAATGACAATAACTCAAACGAATTCTCAAAAATTTATTTGTTTGTTAAATAGGTAAAATGACAATTGTCATTGGAAACTGACATGTAACTAGAGGAGTGGTGATTTGGAATCTCATCACAACATTTGGCATAATAATTTTGATATTTTTTACAATTGAACTATAACTTACGGTGGATTCTAGGGTGAGGGGTCAACTAAGTCCTTCACCGGTGGAGCACGAAGGAAATACCGTTGGATTTAATCAATGGATCTTATTTGTTAAAAATAAAATTGAGCACATTTACATTTGTTCACACACAATCTTGTCTCATCTCTTAATCAAAATATAAATGTTATAAAAGAATACCGTTCATAATTTTCAAGCGTTAGTGCAGTGTCTATCTTTTCGCTAGTAATCCATATAATTGTTGATCACCAAGTAAGTCAAATTATTAAAGGTAGGAAAATCATAAAGACAAAATCAGAAATCAAAACAAAATTCAATAAAGCAAAATACAAATGAATCATATATCATATAGTAATCAAACGAACCTCCCATAGTTGTATTCTTAGAAGTGCCTTTCTGAGTTCATTAGGTTTATAGGCTATTTCCATTTTTTTTTCTTTAGTTTCTTTTTTCGGTTCTTTATACAATCAATCAATGTTTTTTTGAATTATTAGACCCAAAGCAGTCACGTTAATTGTTAGTGAGTTTTTTTAACGCACGGAAGTTATGAGTATTGAAATCTTTTAACTCCTCTTATAGAGATAGAAGAATCAATGGAATAGGGGAAAAGAACCACACTCTGGTAACGGCGAGAGGTTCGCCGGTATGAGAAAAATGAAGGATGAGGTGATGGAAGTGAGGAAGAAGAGAGGAAGAGATGGGACAAGATTGTGTGTGAACAAATGTAAATGTTCTCAATTTTATTTTTAACAAATAAGATCCATTGATTAAATCAAACGGTATTTCCTTCGTGCTCCACCGGTGAGGGACTTAGTTGACCCCTCACCCTAGAATCCACCCTAACTTATTAGAGAAATGATATTTCATCATCCATTTTTTAATAACTTTTGTGACAACCCTCTTTCTTATACTCTCATTGTACTTTTATTCTCTCTCTTCCTTTTTCTCTCTCTTTTGTTCTTGTCCAATAAAAAAAGAGAAAAAAGGTTGTCACTAAAAGTTGTTGGAAATTGGATGTCAAAATATCATTCCTCAACTTATTAACATCCTTAAAAAATTTGTACCAAAAATAAATTAGTCGCTCCATCAATATTCATTTACTCCATCCGTCTTAAATTATAAAACATTTTAGAGTTTACTAACTTTATTCCTAGGAATAACACTCTTTGGAATATATAGATGTAAATTTTATTCCAAAGTATTTAGAAAAAGAATGTATGGTTAACATTAAAATATTTCAATGAACCTTAAAAATAGGGATTATAATAGGTAACTATACATAGTTTTATTCTCATCTCCATGAGAACTTTATTTCCACCATTTTCTTTGAATTTTTTTTTTCTATTCTAAGAACATTTTATACCCGGGAATAAAATTTAGTAAACTTGTAACAAATATAGGCATGTATATTTTTATGATTTTATTCCTAGGAACCTACAATTATAACTTGAAACAATCACACCCCTAATATGATTAATTTTATTTTGGAAATATATTTTATGAGTTGTTTTCCGAAATTGTCCTCAATAAATGATATGAAAAAGATAAATTAAAGGATTGAAAAAGGAGAAAGAAATAAACGGTTAATAATATAATAAAAATGTAACATTAATGCTTAATTGATATTGCAAAATAACTTATAATTTAGGACAGTTTTATTCTTCCAAAGTGACTTATAATTTGAGACGAAGGGACTACTCAATATTCACATACTAAGACTATGATCACCAACAACTCTATGAACCTAACTCAATTGGTAAAAATATTACATTATACATAGATCAAGGTTCAAATTTTGAATTCACGACACCTTAAAGATGAATTTCTAATCACTTATCCACCTGAAAAAACAACAATTGTCAACATTCTGGTCTACTAATCTAATCTTATCCTTTTCAATTTCCAATACACCGTAGGTGTGTTTGATTTGCTAAATAAAATATAAGGGATAGAACAACTCAAGATAGAACAATACAACACAAGACACACTTTTATGATATTGAATAATTTTTTGTCTTATACGATTTTTTGGACAAAATGCTATTTTTTTTATTTTAGATACTTGTATGTGGAAAAAAAAAGTTATGTCATGATTCATTAAGGGACAAAAAATTATGTTTTTGTCATATCCTTTATCTCTAATTTAATTTGTTATGTCCCAACAACAATTTTACAAATCAAACATTTAAGAACTAAAAAATTGTCAAGTTCTGTTCTTATATTTTAGCATACCAAACAAGTGTGAGTTTTTATACCAGAAAACCACAAACGATATTTACACAAGAATATCATCAATATCTAAAATAAACATGAATTAATTATCAAAAATGGTTAATAAATAATAAAAAAAAAAACCAAAAATATATATAGTGATATCAAAACAAAACAAAATAAAAAACAGTGAAGAACAACAAAACACAGTAACGCGGAGCAAAGAGAGAGAACCAACCAAACCAAACCAACAGAACACTCTCTCTTGGTTGGTTCACCCTTTGCCTTCGTTCTTGTTCTTGTGTTCTTCATCAGAATCAGAATCAATGAGTGCACAAGGACAACCGCCACAACCACAGCCACAAGCTCAGGTGATTGATGAGACGGTGCTGGATGACATTATCCGGCGACTCACGGAGGTCCGATTATCTCGACCTGGAAAGCAAGTTCAGTTGTCTGAAGCTGAGATCAAGCAGCTTTGTTCTGCTTCCAGAGATATCTTTCTTCAACAACCTAATTTGCTTGAACTTGAAGCTCCTATTAAGATTTGTGGTATATTTTTATGCTTATCCTTTTTTTGACCCCCCATTTTGATTTTTTTAGGTTTTAGAATGGTTTTTTCAGTTGTTTTGTGATTTTGGGTGTGCTTAATTTGTTGCAAGTTTAGAGATTTTTGTTTTAGGGTTTTTTTCCGAAGGTTTTAGGGTATGTTTAATTTGATTCATTGGTAGGGATTGAAAAAGAAAATGTCGATTTTTTTTTTTTTAATGTTCTGCTTTTGGGTATGTTTAATCTGTTGCAAGTTTGGAACTTTTTATTTTAGGGTGTATTTGATTGATTGTTAGGGATTGAAGAAGAAAATGTGGTTTAAAATACATTTATAGGGTTTAAACGTTTTTTAAATATTCATGTTTTTTGGGTATCCTTAATTTTTGGGGTACCTTTTTTTTTATATCTTTTTATTTTAGGGTTAATTAAGTTTTTAGTCCCTATAAATATTCACAGTTTTGTTTTTAGTCCCTACAAAATAAAATCACACTTTTTAGTCCCTGTGACAGGGACCAAAAATGTTGATGGAAATTTTTTACAAGGACTAAAAATGCTGATGGAAAAATTTTATAGGGACTAAAAATGTTGATGGAAAATTTTACAGGGACTAAAAAATGTGATTTTATTTTGTAGGGACTAAAAGCAAAATTTTGAATATTTATAGGGACCATTTACTTAATTAACCCTTTATTTTACAGCCACCCCAATTTGATATATTTTATTTTTAGGGTTTAAATTACTTTTTGTTTTTAATGTTGATGTTTTTGGGTGTGCTTAATTTGTTGCAAGTTTGAACCTTTTGAATTTTAGGGTATATTTGGTTGTTTGGTAGGGATTGAATAATAAAATGTAGGTTACTCTTTTAGTTTTTAGGGCATATAAAGTTTGGAGATTTGTAGGAAAAACTATATTTATGAACTTCTCTTTAAGTGTTTATTGTTTTTGCTTTGTCTTTAGACTTGGTAGATTGTTGCTAAGGTTATTTTTAAACGTGTGTTGTGGTTGAATTGAATGTACTATTTTATTATTCTGGTATAGTTAAAATTCAAATCGCTGTTTGAATTTTCAGGTGACATTCACGGGCAGTACAGTGATTTGTTAAGACTCTTTGAGTATGGGGGTTTGCCTCCTCAGTCTAATTATCTCTTTTTAGGGGACTATGTCGATCGTGGGAAGCAGAGCTTAGAAACCATATGTCTTTTGCTTGCTTATAAAATCAAGTATCCTGAAAACTTTTTCCTTTTGAGGGGAAATCACGAGTGTGCTTCGATTAATAGGATATATGGCTTTTATGATGAATGTAAGCGAAGGTTTAATGTGAGGCTTTGGAAAGCCTTTACAGAATCTTTTAACTGCCTTCCTGTGGCAGCTCTTATAGATGAGAAAATATTGTGCATGCATGGTGGTCTTTCCCCTGACCTCACAAATTTGGACCAAATCCGGAATCTGCCTCGTCCAGTTCCTATTCCCGACACTGGTTTGCTCTGTGATTTGCTTTGGTCTGATCCCGGTAAAGATGTGAAGGGTTGGGGCATGAATGATAGAGGAGTGTCCTACACTTTTGGCCCTGATAAGGTGGCTGAATTTTTGACAAGGCACGACTTGGACCTTATTTGTCGTGCTCATCAGGTCACTGTTTTTTCGCTCCTCCCTCCTTCGGGTCATTCTTTTTTACCTTCTTTGAGAAAAAGGCTAAACTTGTGTTGCTTTAATGGTAACTGACACTATAATCTTTTTACAGGTTGTAGAGGATGGGTATGAATTCTTTGCAGACAGGCAACTTGTTACGATATTTTCAGCTCCAAACTACTGTGGTGAATTTGACAATGCGGGTGCAATGATGAGTGTGGACGAGAACTTGATGTGCTCCTTCCAGATTCTTAAGCCTGCAGAGAAGAAAACGAAGTTCGTGATGTCAAACAAGATGTGATGGTTGCTGCATCACCTTTCCATAATTAACTAAGGTCTGGTTTTTGTTGCATTTAATTTGATTTTTGTGGTCTTATAAAGGTTTTAATCGAACATACACCTTTAACTGCAATATATTCATTATTTGATATTTATGTGGTTTTCAAATTGGGATAGTTTAGCTTTTCTTTTAGAAAGACTGTTTCTCATCTTTGCTAAAAAGAATATTGATCTTTTAAATTCTTTTTATTTCAAAACTATTGATATTTTAGAAATCAAAGGTCTACTTATTTTTTTCTTTTCCGGCTTATACCTTCTTCAACAACTACATGAATAATTATTTCAAGTACAATTGTAGATAGTGGATTATTATTAAGCATATAATTATCCAACCATTATCAAATTAGTTGAAATCTCTACTTAATTGTATGTTATGGTTTCCTTTCATTTTATCAAATAATAATCAGGCTTAATTTGCATTTCTGGTCCTTGTTTGGATTGTGTGTCATTTTTCTCCCCTAGTTTTGTCTTTCAAGTTAATCCAGTCCTAATTTTTAGATTGAACAAAGGTTGCCCGTCATTAACTTGCCACCCAATAGTCAACCTAAGTTTTTTTGACATGGCGGAAAAGAAAATGCACGGTTGATTCTTACATATATTTCAGCTCACGAGAACCTTGCAACTCACCCTCAACTCTAAAGAAACATCCATATGTCACAAGTTAAACCATCTCATCGAGATTCCACAAAGCGTGGAGCTCACGGTGCACTGAAACTCACAAGAAATTTGATTCACACAAAGGGGTATGAGTATCAGAGAAACGTCCAAAACCAATCACCCTCCAAGCTGAAGTGGAAGTTCTTCTTTTGGAGTCACTCACTGACTCATTCAGTTGCACTTGGGATTTTCGAAGTCTCTAGCCAGCACACCAGCTTTGACCCCACCTCTTCAACTTTGGATTTGACCCAACTGTCTCCTCAGAAATGGAACACGTGGTGACTACCGAAGAAGAAATCACTACTAAATTGAGTAAGCTATGCACCCCTAGATACTCTTAGTTCTAGCTCATTATGTCTAAGTATATGACCTTTCGAGTGAGCACCCTCACCTCTGGCCAAGTTTTGTCGGAGAAGACGATTGAGAAAGATAAAGGGTCGTGACTAGTATGAGTGGTGTCATGGTAATGGAGGAAGAAGACGGTGGAGGTGTGGGATGAGGGCAAATGTTTTGGTGATTCTATGATAGCTATGGACTTATGGTGGTTTAATGTTGCCCTATTTTCTAGAGATTAGAGTTTGCTGATGGCACTAGTTGGGTATAGTGGTAGTGTGGTGGTTGTATCTTGCAGTATAGTGGGTGCAAAATAGATAGTAAAATAAATTGTATCCTGAGAGTGCAGCTGTGTTTGTAGAGGTGAGAGGGTGATGAGTTTGGGGATGGCGATTTGGGTATGACTTGATGAGAAAATAGTGGTGGAGTAGTGTTAGAACCGTGAATTCAAGATTAAGAAAATGTATTTTATTGAATGATAAAGGTGAGCTCGAGAGCTCTACAATGGTGGGAACATAAAAGGAAGAGATAAACCAGAGTGTTCACACTCTCCTACCAGAGCAAAATGCTCCTAACCAGAGAGAAACTCTCCTAACAAATCTCTAAACCTATTTCTCACTGCCTATCACTACCCAGCCTTACTCCTATATAACAAACCTTGTAACCGAAGTCCAAGGGGTCTCACTAACTAACCCATTGTCTTCCAAGTATTGGGCTTTCAATGCCTTGAGCACAATAGCTGAATTACCCCTTTCTTGATGCTCTATCAAGTAGTGTGTTATTGGTGTGTGTGGCTGGAAATGAAGTGATTTATGGGTATAGTATTGATGGTAACAAGTTTGGTCTGTTGTAAAAGGCCTAGAGTTGGCTGCTAGTTTTATTAAGCTTTCACCATAGGTGTTTTATGAGATGATGGTGTCGCAGAGGTGATGAAGAGGTTCATATTTGGTTGGGCATGGTAGGGTTTGATGTTGGAGTAATGGATGTAGGGTAGTTTTTCATTAAGTTTATTTTAGTGCAGGGAAGATGGGTGGAAGCATGACTTGTGAGAAGTGGGTTTTTGTTATTGTTCTTTGAAAACATCACCATCTTCCTTTGAAAAGGGAATAGTGTGAGAAGAGTAATGTCATGAAAATAGTGGAAGTGAAAAACCCAAACTTCATTTGAACCATGATACTGTTAACATGATCTCTATCCATATACACCCTTGGGTTTTTCTGGAACAAAACATTAGCCACTAAGCTAAGAAAGGGTCGTAAGAATCCCTTTCTCAGAATCATTACTGCCCTTCAATATAACACATTACATTGGAGATAACAGTTGGTAAGGCATGCCTTAGTCCTTCAATACAAAACTAGTGGTAGTTAAAGACTTGCTTTGTTCTTTGTTTTTTCGGATAATTCTTGTGAATGTTGTTTCGTTCATTTCTCTAAGTGATAGTTTTTTTTGGTTACACTAAGTGATAGTTTTAGTTTTGCTTTATGTAGTTTGGATAATAACTAGGTCAGAACTGAAGCATATTACCTTGTTTAGTTTTAGTTTCGGTATTCATTTTCTTTCATTTATCTGTTAATTTTTCTTTCTTCTTATTTTTCATGTAACCATCCATGTGTTCAGTTTTACTAACCCTTGTCATTTCTTCTGTTTACTCTGGCACAGATATATTCGTCAGGTTAAATTAAAATCTGCAGACGTAGATCGCATGGTCAGTTATATCGATTCTGAGGTGGTCAATCAAATTGAACCCTAAATCCATCCAGTGGGGCATTGAGCATAATATAATGATTATCGGATGTTAAAACACCAGTAGTTGACCATAAAAGCGAAGGTTTTTTATTTACCTTTTTTTCCGTTTAGGGTTTTTTTTTTTAATTATTCTACAACACGATATGTACATATATGTGTTGTAGATGACTATGAGATTGACCTACTTTGTTCTCATAGATAGTCTAATTATCAGACTATCAATGATAGACAAGTTTGTGTTGTGATGATTCTCACCAATTTTATTCAGATAAAGATGCCATTGGTGGATTATATGGTTCTGTATCCGTATCAATTTTATTTGTCACCTTATCAGGAAACATGTATGTTTGCATGATTCAGTTCTATTACTGTATTTTGTTTTTATAAAAGGTGAAAGAAGTTGAAAAGAGAGAAAATGGATAATGTCTAGTGTGAGGGAAGATAGATGTCCCTTAACTTGTGTAGCCCACGCTCAGCTTTCATAGTGGTTTCTCAAGGACCTCAACCACTAGGAACATGAGTGTGGCTGGGGAAGAGTACTTAGGTAGTAGTGAACCTGGTTTCAAAACCATTATTCCAATGGTGACTTCTATTTCTACATCCTTCAATTGTTACCTCTTTCTGAATTTTAATCATAATTCTGCAAACACCTCAAATGTAACCACAATGAATAGACTAAGTTAGGCCTTTTCTTTCAATTTCGGTTACTTAATGTGTTGTAGTCCTCTTCCAATTTCCACCAAACTCGAACTGACTTTGTTTTCTTTTTTGTTCCAATCCCTAATCTCAATGAGTTTCTTGTTATTTCATTCTCTTTCTATTTCAATTTTGAAGTTGAAACATCATTGTCTTGGAACCAAAAGTTCTGTTCTGCAGTAACCGACAAATAATAGGCAATAACCTATATTTGCAACTATGAAGCACAGAATACTTCAAACATGGCTAAGTATCGATGTCAAACATGTTTTTGATATTGACATGCATCTGATACTGTGATACATACCAAGCAAGTATCCGATATTTTTTTATTTCATTATAAAAATATTTCTATCAATATTTGTCAGGTGCTTTTTAGTTTTACCAACTATAGACACTATCACCATCTAGGTATGTTACATGATACTAACTATACACGAACATTAAAATTACATGACTGGTTGTGATTTATCAATAATGGAAAACTTTTTATACCGACAGTGTATGAAAATTAGTGTAACTTGATTTTTTCCAAAACTTTTTGCCTTCGTATTTGTAAAGAGAAGACATACGTAGAGAAGAATGTTCTATTACATGCTGCTTCACCTTAATCATACCCCGAAAGAGAGGAATTGTGAAGGACATTATTTTATTTTTTTGGTGAAGAATTGTGAAGGACATTAGATTATGTTTTTTTTACCACTCTTTTACTATATCACAAACAGACTGAAGAGAAAATTTTACGATTCTTTTTGTTTTTGGTCAAGAAAATTTTACGATTCTTTCTTTCAATATTCTATTAAAAGCAAAATATATTTAGTCATTTTATTTTCACATCTTTTCTTTTTATCTTAGAAGGATATAACCTTTTTTTCTAGACATTTTGAACGTTAGCTTGAAATGTCACACATTTTAATTTTAATTTAATCTCTTTTTAGAAAAAAAATACACCAAACAAACGACACTGTTCTTTTTTACAGTAATAACCGCATATTGAGATTCAATGACTTTAAGGCGGAAAAATTATGGTAACTTTAATGTAATTTTGTGAGAGAAAGATGAAAAAGACTAGAGAGAAAGTAATATAAGAAAAAATATACAAATATATTTTCTGCTTTAAAATCACCCAATCTCAATCAAATATCTTCATACCATTTCATTATTAAAAAGACACCATATTCAACTCGATACATGTCATAATGAAAATAAAGATTAGGCAAAACTGAATTGAAAAGACATTTGTTTTGTCAAAAAAAAAAAATTAACTGTGCGAAAAGACATTGGTTGACATTCCAAATTCCAAAAGACATTATCACATTATAATTTAAATGTGATATCTGTCATATGATGTTAGAGAGAGTGCAAGGGCCATTGAGTGAAATCTCCCAAAAAAATATATTTAAGATTCAATTCAATTGTAGTGAGGAATCATTTTAGAACTTAGATGTCTTTATAATTGTTTTTATATACTCATAAGTTGAGTTTGTTGGGAGACAAACAAATGTTATATATTCTCATGTCGAGTTTGTTAGGATACAAACAAGTGAGGTTGTCTATACTCTTGCTAGAGTGATCACATCGTCTAACTCTCAAGTATTGACTGATATTCTAACATGTCTTAATCATCTTCTTAATAAATTTTATGAATGAAATGTTATAATTCTTTTGGTAAAAAAAAAGAAGTTATTGGGAGGAAGAATCATGCCGTGAGAGGGTCAAATATCACACTTGTAATAGGTAGAAAGCAAAATTTTATTAATGATGTAAAAGTTTATTGATCGATAAGAAAATAGATGAAGTGTGTACACATTAGTTTTGTTTATAGAACTCAATCATACGGTCTAGTGGAATTTTCAGAGTTCAAATCTCAGTCTTACATATATTATGTAATGTTCTCATCAATTGTGTTAAGTTCAGGGAGTCTTCTAAAACATTAACTTAAATTTTCTTATTTTGGTTTGTAACATTAAATTAATTTAAACAAATATTAATTTTATCAAACTAACTAAATAAGTTTGTATTAGAAAAAGAATCGGATCGGGCCTTTGGCTCCGCGTTAAAAAAAATAGAGTAAAAGAGTGTGTCAATGAATGTATAAATCCTTAAACTTATCTTATGACATGAATCGTTATATTAGGGTGTGAGTACACACATAAACATAAGTAATTTTTTTTAACAATACACATAAAGTTATATAATAAGTACTTGATTGACAATTTATGCTCTTTATATAAGAAGTGAGAGAAATACTCTTCCTTGGATCTTATGTCACCATAGGTAACAGTCACACATTCACTCGGTTGGCGAACCATCCTAATAGATCAACCATCAATGCGATCGTATAATATACTAACTCCATCAAGAGCATTGGCGAACTAAATAGCGATGTACAAATATATACTCAACCTACTTACTACCCCTATATAGTAAGAGCTCAACTTTATGTAAAGCAAAATATTTGGTATCAAACACAATGTACTATAGCATTATTATTAAAGAAAAGGAGTCTGGTAGCATTGTTTGTTGGAGCTTAGAGGGGAAGATTAGAAATTTGTTGAGATGTGTTTGAGAGGTTTAAACTTGTCATACTTATCGTGAAATCAATTACTTTGTGAACAAAGTGAATGTTAATGTTCAAGAGTTTGACCTTTATAACTTTATGTGAGGAAGATTCAAATTCACTCAACAATGTTATAAAATGGTTTTTCTCAAAAAAAAAAAAGAAGTTATAAAATGGTTATTAATGTTAAATTAGTAATAATTTTCCCTTGAGAACGCTTTAGCTAATATGGATGGTGCCTATTTTTCTCATTTGATTAAGGATAAACAGTCTCATGTCCAAATTGGTCAAGCCTTGCTCTATGATATTGTAAGAGCTTCATTTACTATCTTATTACTGCTTGGTTTCTTTTCTTAAGCTTAGGTCTCTGTTTATAAAAAAAATATTATGATGTAATGAATGATGTGATGGTGTATTTATTTATCATTTGCAAGTATTATGTTATTTAAATGTTGATATTCACAAAAGTAAAAAGTTCATATATATATGTTAGTCCTATAGTTTCATTTCACTCACACTTGGAGTTATCGCAACCTCATTCAATTTAATCTGATCTTAGTCACACTCATCATAATAAATACACCACTAAATTTTCTCATATGTTAAATTTTCTCCAGTTATTTGCTCTAAATATTTTAATAGATGAAATCATTAAAATATTGTTGACTTTTAAATAAAATTACTTTGTGACCCATCATCTTCTCCGTCTGATTACTCTTTACTATTATACTTTCAAATCACTCAAAATGCATAGATAATCATTTTGATTTTTTTAAGGTATGTAATTAATTTTTTGATGATTAACTTTGTATTTAATTATTATTAAGAGATAAATTTTGTGTATATATAATAGTTTATTTTGGTGGTCTATCCGAACATTATTTTCTAGCTTCGCCACGAAGCTAGCTTATGTTACCATTCACAACCTAGTAATCTGATGCAATAAACAAATGAAAAGGAAAATAGAATTAGCCATTAACCGATTAGTTTTTTTAATAGTCATTTTGGTCTTTAAACGTGTAAGGAGTAACCACAACAATCTCTCAATATATCAAAATTTTAAAATAATTACAACTGTCCATTGTGTTAGTCTATGATATTAAAATAGTCCCTCAATATTAATGATAACCTTTTTCTATAGACTAGTATGACAATAAATAAGTATTTATAAAAATTAATATGACAATAAGTATATATATTGAAAGACCGATACAACAATTGACGAAACATTTTAATAAGAGATACTATTTTAATTAATGAAGTGCACAATAAGAGATTATTATGAAAATTCTATAGATCTACATTCTAGAACAAACTAAATAAATAAATGTATTAATTATGGAATTTTTCATAAAGGAATTCAAAAAAATAAAAGTTAACGGGTAATTGAGAGCTAGGTTCCCCCACCCACATCATCATAGTTCAAATTTCTAAATTCCCAATCTCTGATTCAGTTTCAATTTAGGGTTTCTAATTCCGCATTTTCAATTTCCAAATCCATTTTCGCACCATTACCAGTTTCGTTCATTAGCGCCCAATTTTTTTGTTCGATCCGTCACCAATGTCGTTGTTGGCCACCTGTGGCGGCGACACCGTCAAACTATTCGACGTCTCCGGGAAGCTTTTTGACTCTTCCTCCGTAAAACCCGGTGGCGATCCTTGCACTCTTAGCTTCACTCCTACTTCTGGGTTTCAAGTCAATTCAGTCAAGTGGAATCACACAAGTGAGTTCATTTCTCTCTATTTTGATTTCTAGGGTTTGCATTTTCCCCCAATTTGTGAAATTCAGTAATTGATGAATTTGTTTGATTCTTGTGTGATTTGTGTTTTTTAACAGATTTGGTTGTTGCAAGTGCTGGTGATGATAAGAGGATCTCTTTGTGGAGAAAGAATGGACAGAGTATGGGGACTATTCCTGTTGCTGGTATTGATAGTGTTGATAACAATGAGGTAATTTTTGATGTTGGGTTTTGTAATTTGTAATGCATTGTGTAAAAAGGTCATAGCTTTACATGGGTTTAGTGTTGCTTAATCACCGATTTCTCTTTGAAGTTGTTGTGCTGAGGTAAATTTTTATGTTAGTTTTGTAATTTGTAATGCATAGTGTTGACAACATTGAGTTAAATTTTGATATTGGGTTTTGTAATTTTTAATGCATTGTGTAGAAAGTTCAAAGCTTTATATGGGATTTAGTTTTGCTTAAACACTGTTTTTTTTTTTTGCACTTGTTTGAAGTTGTTGTATTCAGAATATAAGAGAGATTATAAGCAATGTTATTAATATTGGCATACAATTGCTCGTGAGAATGTTGGTGTATATCTTGTAGTTTTTCTTTAAAGAATTGGAGATAGAAAATGATATTGGAGAATGCGAATAGCTTTCATAAGAGAATGGTTTTTAGTTGTAATATTTCATTTTTATTTTTACGTTTGATCTCCTAATTTAACAAAGGAATCTATTTTGGTTCAATAGCCGGAGCCTTAACAATACGTTGATGTTGGCTTTTTTAGATGGATCAACAAGACACGGAGGTGCATTTGTGCAATACTTCAATTTTTTCTTTAGGTAAACATTGTTGTCAAGTTCTAGGTCTTGCCAAGGATCTAGATGGGGTAGGAAAATGGTAAAAAAGGACTATAATGTCCTATCAAAATAATTACCTAGGACTGGGTTGAGATAGCAAGATGGTAAAATGTAAGATTAAGCTCCTACCAAAATGAAAATTATACTAATAGTGCATACAAAAATCTCATAAATCCATAATCGTAAGTTCATAAGTAACATAAAAAACAACTTAACTAGTCTTAATTAATCCGAAATCACATACGAAAATGAGACTTTCTAAAGTTTAAATGTAACACAACCAAATCTACAAAAGAAAATACTCAAAGCTTAAACCATGGTAGTCAAAATCGCGTGTTGACTTGTAAAACCGTTCAAGTTTACGATGTTTGGAGTGCTTTGCAATTCAGATCTCACACATAATCACATTTTGGTGAAATCTAGTGAAATCGCAACTGAAAATCACAAAAAGATCGTGCGATCTTATGTATGTGATGGCAAATGCATGATTAGGCAAGAAGGCTGAAAGGAGACCACAAGATTTAAACAATGAATTTTTTAATTCTGATGATGATTGGTATGTGGGTGAGGAAGAAAATGCAGGTGTGAGTTGTCTGGCTATGATTGATCTAAATAACGATTTGATTCGTATTGAAGAAGTTGGTAGTAGTGCTACATCAACTGTACCTGTAGCTTAATTGAATGTTCCTAATGCTGAAGAAAGCTATGATAAAGGAGGAGGTGATGATGGACATGATTGAAGAGATGATGAAGATAAAAATGTTAATGTTTCAGAGGATGATATGGTTGATCGGTGCATTAGTGATTTGATTTTTGATTGTTATGTTATGTTTGAACTTTAGAAAGCTTCATGTTTTGTATGTGATTTTTGATTTTTTAAGACTTGTGAACTTATTATTGGCAGGAGTCAATATTGGCTATCAGTTTCAGTAACAAGGCATCCAGATATATGTGTTCTGGAGGAAGCGGTCAAGTTGTAAAGATATGGGATTTGCAAAGGAAGCGCTGTATTAAATGGCTAAAAGGTCATACTAATACTGTCACAGGTGTAATGTACAATTGTAAAGACGAACATTTGGCTTCTATCAGCCTCAGTGGGGACCTTATACTTCATAACCTTGCTTCTGGTCAAAGGGCTGCTGAACTCAAAGATCCCAATCAACAGGTTTTTCTCATTTTTTGAACTTGTACCTTCTGCTTGGTGCTTGGCATTGCATAAGTTTATATAGACTAATCTGCTATATTTGAAACTGTAAGACTAGATGTTGAGAGTTCTGGATTATTCTCGGGTTAGTCGTCACCTCCTCACGACAGCTGGTGATGATGGAACGGTACATCTGTGGGATACAACTGGACGCAGCCCTAAGGTATGCAAAATAATCATATAACATACTGCAAATTCTACGATTTTGGACTTGGTTGATAGTTGAAGCAATGAATCGGTCTTTTCCTTTCAAAATTGTAATAGAGTATAACTTTACTTGTAACATCTTCCCCATCTACATCATTCGTAATGGCGTCTTTTTATTGTCTGAATTATTGTAAAAAAATGATTTGTCCAAACTGAAAAGTCACTTTTTTGCATTACCAGTTGAGTCATGGTTTGAGACCCAAGATTATGTTTAAACATATCCAGCCATGGTTTTACCAAACATGTTATTTGTGAAGGAAACTCAGTTTTGGGTGTGTAAACTATCATCAAATCATGCTATTAGAAATCAGTTTGGCATTATTGTTTTTCAATAGTTATCTCCTTCTGCAGGAATTGTCTCTTTCTTTGACCTTTTATTTTTATCTTCATTATTCCAAATGGATATTTTCAAGTTGACAGTATATATTTTTTGGAAAACTATCAAGGTTTCATGGCTGAAGCAGCATTCTGCACCAACGGCTGGCATTAGCTTCTCTCCATCCAACGACAAGGTTTTTTTTTTTTTTTTTTCAATGCTTGGTTTAGATTTATATACGTAG
>Ga0315914_1005521_pt1 | contig 18355 bp, 12 predicted proteins | sample MpolenodulesMG_FD_203920 | JGI IMG/M metagenome (GOLD analysis project Ga0315914, IMG submission 203920) | Medicago polymorpha root nodule microbial communities from Los Angeles, California, United States - elongated nodules | ecosystem: Host-associated > Plants > Roots > Nodule | place: USA...
CTTTTGACGGAAGGGACCATATTGACTGACGGAGCAAAAGCAAAGGGACCAAATCGTTGATTTTAGAACTTATGGGACCAAAATGAAAACAACAAATAAGTTAAGGGACCAAATATCGAATTAAGCCTAAAATTTACATTAACACCACAGAGCTTTGACAAATATACAATTGAAAACGTAACATCATTTTTTTTAAAGGCACATATAAATTGCTCTCATGCACCTTAGATTACCCAAAATACCACCCCCAACGACAATTAATTACCGTTTGAGAGCTTTTTAATCCGGTTACACCAATTTAAAAAGTGATTTAACCAATTTAGTAAGTGTTAAACAACAATTAACTACCATTTTAAAACGAACAGTAGTTAATTGCCATTCAACGAACGATAATAGCTTTTTGTGAGCGATTGCTAGGTTTCTATAGAGAAATCTTCAATTTGTTTGGTGTCCAATGTGTTTATGTCTTCACATGAGCCTTTCTTCTTGTCCATTAACAAGCCCATTTTTAGGCTATTACTTTTTCCACCCTACCCATTTTTCGCGCGCCTTTTTTTTTTTTTTTTTTTTACAAAATTGCTCATGTGATTTTTGAATTTTAGAATTCGAATTGAGTTTTTCCTTTGTTATGGGGTGAAAAAAAAAGAGTTTTTCACCAATTCGGATTTTATAATCCGAAAACCTCAAAAAATAGGGCGTGTTCCTAACTTTGTTCGGATTATAGAATCTGAACACCCCTAAACACCCCTTTTTTAAGGAAAAACAGTTCGAATTATATAATCCAAACTGTATCATAGCATCAGCATAAATTATGAGTCTGTTTGTAACATTGATAACCAGTTTAAGGATCATATTAATCTTCCCAACTCTCATCCTTCTGTTTTGGGTCATTGTTAGTTGTTTTTAGTAAAAAAATCCAGTTTACGAGCTACTTGATTAGATTGCTCCAAAACTTACTCAGAAAAGCAGAAGAAAAAAAAAATATCAATGATCAAGTGGTTCTTCACAACAATAAAGTAGATGATTGACACCAATAGGGAGTATAAATTATAGATTAACTAAGAATTATGTTTATGATTGACGTAGGTGAAGCCAAACGCCTTATAATTAGTATTTTCATAAATTAAATCTCAAATCTCTTTGTATTCACTTTGCTATTTTCTGCTTCGTCTCATAACCATTTGAATCGTAATTCGTAACTTCGGTTGTCTAAATAATGGAGGAACTCTATTAGTTTGATCATTATTACTTCAATCCCCTGACTACAATATATTGGATTTCTTTCATGTTTGGCAATTTAAATGCAATTTTGGCGCAACAATTAACACATGCAAGCTGCTCTAAGGATTGAGAGATAAGTTGAAAGGATTATAAACTAATAGACATGAAAAAGGACTATTCTTTCTCAGCTTCTCAACAACATCATTGAAAGGATTTTGTGACTCGGATTGAGGAGCTTGTCAAGTTACTAGAAGGTCTACTATGGATTTTTGCTCTTTTCTTTGAAAATAAGGAAAGAGCAATTGTCTCAAGATCGTGATCAGAAGCCAAGTATCGTGCTGAGGCGAAAGCCATGTGTGAGAGGCACAATGACCACTTTTCCTCTTGAGTGACTTTCAAATTCTACACCCAGACCCTATAATCATTTATAGTGATAACAAATGTGTCAAGCCCATTGCCATAAATCATGTTTTCCACTCACGAAACAATTTGAGGTGGATTGTCACATTGTACATGACAAAATTCAAGCTAGAATCCTTCATTTGCTGCACATTCCCTCTGTTGAGCATGTAACATACATGCCAAAGCTTTGCATCTCCATGGATAAACACCAAATTAGAAAGCTTTGGAATATTAAATAAAGCTTTGGAATATTTACTTTTGTACTAGTCAAATTTGGCTTGGTCAAAATAGGAGATTATTGTTTGTTTAGAATCAGTTAGGGAAGTTAGGTTCTCAAACATCCCATTTCCTCTTCTTTGAATCTTATATAGCCTCTTCCTTCCTCATTGTAATGTCTAAGTTTCAATCATCAAAGATCAAACGAGATGAGTTGCATTTTCATTATTTTCTCTTGAATTTCTTGTCATTTTGCAAGACAATACAACAACATCTGCTATGCAAACATCATAATCTTTGATGGCACCAAACATTGCCACAACAATATCAACGCCTTGGCTGTATTGGCATTTACTAAGAGCAAGTTTGATTTGGATAACAAAACTACTAGCCGCTTTTAATTTTATATCCAGCAACCGTATAATGTTTCCAACGTCAAATTTTTTTCCTAAGATTTCCATATTTCCAATTTAATTAGCGCACAATTAGAAAACACTACACTCATGAACTTCAACAAATGACGGATTATTCATAAGAATTCGAGTTCGATCCTTTAGTGGAACAATTCTTAGTCAGATTTTACTTACCTTCTGACCGAACTTCGGATTATCAGAACCCATTTATTTGAAAACCGAAGGATTAACATAAAAAATAAAAATTTAGTTGTACCTTTTAGTAACATCACATGTGATTTGGGTTCAACAGATCCATAATTGCCCTATGACTAGACTATAAATAATTTCAATTATAATTATTGTTGAAGTTAAAAGCTTCCTTAATCTTAAATGATGTGGGACTTCTCTAATGCTATAACCTTTTTCCGTAGAAAACAAATACTAGGTACTACACTTTTGCAAGGACAAGTTAGGAATTTGATGAAAAGTGTGCTCATAGACCTGGAAGGTGATTTATTGTCATTTAAAAACTAGTTAATGAAGTAGTCCAATCCTTAGCATCCGGGATCCTACCTTTGCTTCAAAAGATGAAATTCGTATAATGTAGATTGGAATCCTTCGATAAAGGTTGGCATGTGCCTTTCAGTTAAAATATTTATATATTGGAGGCTTGAGAAAATGCAAAATTATATACTATTTTTGTGGGAGGACTTAGCAAAATGAAAAGGTAACAGAAAAATAAGTATATGTTGACCGTTAAAAAAAACATGTTGACTGTTATTTGATTTAGACTCCAATTATTTTTTTTGACAAAGACTCCAATTTTATTTTGAATTTCGTATTAGTTGTAAATAAATAACGAGGATACAAAATTACGTTGTGGTAAGCGTACTGTTTATCACATGATATTCCGTTAATCACGAGAAAAGAATTGAAAAACAAGTAACTATGAAAATATATTCCGTTAGGTTGTAGGTTTTTTTTCTTTTGTTTGGCAATGAAAAAAGGATGAAGGATTTTACTTTTACAATTACCAGTATTTCTATTTAGAAATAAAGAGCCTATTTAATGTATTTAAGTTATTATCTGTTCGATGAATTTTAAAGATAGAAATTGTACATTAAAAACCTTAACATATATACTTTAAGGCACATAACATGAACTTTTTTAAAAAACTCAATACCGCCAATTACTAAATCAAATTGAGAAAGAAATTATGTGATCCTAAGGAAATTAAGATAAATAAACGTTAATGACAAGTGCGGTAATTTCTTTCCTTGAAAATTTACGACTAACCATAAGAGAAATCAAGCAAATTAGTGAATTACTCTGATTCCCCCCAAAAAAGAAAAGGACATACAAATTTCTCATAGGTGACTAAAAATGGTGATAAATACACCCCAATGAGAAAGACGTCGAAAGGTATGGCTGAATGACCTAAAAATGACGTTCAAGGCCAAATTTCACACCACACATTAAAATGAAAATAACACTTATTAAAAATCCCACTAAGAGCCCCCCCTTGATTTAGCCTACATTTATATTCTGATAGCCTATCATTTTTCTCCATACTTAATAGAGTAATGTAATCAGTATTCAATAATAGACACAAAAAAAAAATCCTAAAAAAAATAAAGTTATGTCAAAATTATATTTTTTTTCCACGTCATTTGTTTTCTTTTGATCGTTTTGCATATGATTTTTCAAGATTTAAATTTATAATTTTATTTTGATATAAACTCTTTATGTTTAAATATATGATTCTTCACTCGTATTTTCATATGAATTTTAGATTTGATGTTTGAAAATTCATATGCAAAATGACAAAAGTGATGTGATAAAAAAAGGGATGAAATCGTTTTCTGAAATTAAATTAAGAGACGACGAATGTAATTTTGTCTAAAGTAATAAAAGACATTCGTTAAAGTATAACGCAATCGGCAATATCAAAATTGTTAAAAGGAACACTTTTATTCAATTTTGAATCAGAGATGTCGAATATCATTTTTCTCCATACTAAACATAGTAATGTAATCAATATTCAACAACATTTTTCCAATAAATTAAGTGATTAAAAATGCTTGTAAAATTTAGTTCAACTGGCAATACTGAAACTGTTAAGTTGAGACGTATTCTTCTGACTCGAGTGTGAAATGTCGCAATTGTGTGTTAAAGTTTAAGTGGTGATTAAAAAAATAAGTAAAAAAAGAGTATGGTTATTTAATTATGTACAAGTAATGAATGAATGTGTTTTGGCTTACATGCAAATCATTACAGAATTAAAGAAAAATACAAAAAATTAAAGTATTTAGGAGGTGTTTTCCAGAGGGAATTAGATGAGATATTTAGCGTATTAAAAATTTGATATTCAATTTGAAGATATTGATTTTGATTCAGGGACTAAAGTGATTATTTTTTACTTTCACTTTAGTCCATGTGATACGTCATATATCATGTCAGCACAAAACATTTGTCAACTCAGCGGTTAACAAAAGTTTTTATCATGGACTAAACTGATAACAAAATTACACATTCAAATACTACTTTGAATTTAAGCTTTTGTTAACGAGTGCCCTCAGATACTCTTTAAGCATTCTAAATTTAGTAATTATTCTTTTAAAAAGTTAACTATTACAATTTTCAATACATTTAATACACAATTTTTCATTAAAAACTTACAATTTAAAGTGCTTAAATAGTGCCCGGGGTCACTCGTTAACATTTCCCTTGAATTTAATCTTGAATCAGAATCTTTGGGATAGCAAGGTGCATAGGCAAGGACTAAAATGACTATTTACTCAAAAAAAAATAAATCAAAGGCATAAAAAATTTGAGTGGGCTCACTTGAGTTGACCTAGTGATATTATTGACTTGAAACCTAGAAGTGTACTACTCATCGAGGTTTCAAATTCAATTCTCTCTATCTCAATTTGAATGAACTAATTTAGCTTAAAAAAAAATACAAAATTCCCCAAAGTGTAAGGTTATTTAATTATGTACTACTAATGCATAAATAATTTTGCCTAAATTAGTGAATTATTACACTAATTGAGATGCAAGAAGCAGGCATTGAAGTTGACTTGTAATATTCTTTTAAGAGATACCGTTTACTCACAAATTTCTTGTTCTGCTTTCCCCGCAACTCACATTTCTTCGATCTCTGAATCTGGACGTTACTCAACGCAAAGCACCCTTTAAATTCAACTCTTTAAATCCCCCGCAACTCAACAAACTCAAACTCTAACCAAAACCAAAATCTCTTCATTTCTCATTTCTCTCTCTAACCAAAACGACGTCGCGTTCTTCTAAACGCCGTGTCGTTTAGTTCTTTCACACATCACAGGTTTGTTTCTCCTATTCGTGAAGTTTTTTCATGAATTCGTTTATGATTTTGTATACGATATGCTAGATTTTTTTTGTGAATTTGGGATTTGTTTGGTTTCTTAATTCTTAGGGATCGTGGATCTGTGTTTTAGATTGTGTTACTTTTTGGTCAAGTTATTAATTTAGCTTTGTGAATTGTTATTGTAACTTCATGATTTTGGTTTAATTTGAAGTTCAAATCTGCTGTTATTTGTTTTGACTTGATGGATCTGATGAGAATTGTGCTATTCTGGTTTCGTTTTGCTGATTATCATGTTTTATTGATTAGATTTTGATTTGATTGTAGTTAATTGCAGTTTAATTTATACATCGTTAACTCCAATGTTAGTTTTTGAGATGTTTTGACCAAAAAAGTGAAGAATTCTCTGTTAAGAAATTTGCAAACACGTCCCTAGCGCCTTTTTTGTTTATAACTTAATGGACTGATTTGACCACGAAAACACATTTGAGAACTAATTTGACTACGTAAAATAGGTTCGAAGACCAACATGACTAATAAATGAGACACTCGTGGATGTGTTTGTAATTTTGATACATTTAGGGACCATAGTGACAGGACCTCGCACATTCAAGGACCAAAACAGTTGTTTACTCATTTCTTGTTGTGTTCATTTGTTCACAATGTTCTTGTATATATATACATATGGATATAAATTTATGCGGTCTAATTGTTTATGGTAGATTTTGTTATGTCTGTTTACTGTATAAAAAAATCTCCGTTGTTTTAGATCCTTGTTTTTTCCAAAAAAAATAAAAATAAAATCGTTTATGGAGTGGGTTGGGGATTTTGCTTGTATAGAAATATGCGAGCTTCTTTTGATGATTTATTTTTTCCATACAGGTAAAGCCGTGCGCTTTTGAACTTGTGGTGCAGACCAGTGAAAAATCCAGTCTGAATATTGGAAGCTCTAGTTCAATATGTCATCTGCAAGCAAGGGTGATAGGAAGGCTTCCCTTGATGCAGCATCATGGTTGTTTAACGTCGTTACGTCTGTGGGAATAATCCTTGTGAACAAAGCCCTGATGGCCACATATGGTTTTAGTTTTGGTATGGGTCTTGACTTTTTCCATTTTCTTACCCGCTTTTGAATCTTGGTTGGTTAGTCGTTTAAGTGACAACATTTTGTACAACCATTTTGTGACAACATTTGGGACAACCTTCATTTTCTCTCTTCTTATTGGTCAAAAACAATAGAGAGAGAAGAAGGAAGAGAGAGGGTAAGAACACAATGAGAATATGAGAGAGGGTTGTCCAAAGGTTGTCACTAAATGGTTGTACAAATATCATTTCTCATTTAAAAATGTAGTGTTTTTATCCATGTATTGTTTGGATATAAAGTATTAATTTCAACCAACAATGGATTGGTCCAAGTGGTAAGGGACTTGAACCCCTTAAACATGTGGTTAGGCGTTCGATTCCTGGCTCATGTGTATGGATAAAATTCGGTTGGGAGGGGGTGAACCCACCTTGTGTGCCCGACGGAGATTAGTCATTGCTAATCAGCGGTGGAAACTTCGTACCAATATCATGGTAACCCATGAAAAAAATAAAGTACTAATTTTGTGCTTTCCTTTTTGGTATGATACATGCATGTACTCTGTTTTGTGGAAAAAGGAGAAACCTTTTTAGTATAAATGTATTATATATTTGATGTTTTATGTGTATATTTCACTTTATTTATATTCAGTCAGATTGTACAACTTAAATAGATTTGCTTGGATTACCTTTGAGGTACTGATTCTGCTGTGCTTACTGTATAATAACCTGATGGACTAGAAATTTGATATGCATAACCACATAGAAAATATCCTGAAGGGTGGTATTTGATATAGTTGTTGGTGGAAAATTGTTATATAGACTTTCAATAGTATACTCCACAATTTACTTTCATTCTCTTTATAGAAATTATAACAATACTTTAAGTTAACATGTGTTGTCGATTGTACTATATCTGGCTGTAATTGATGGTGTTCAATATAAACTAAACTTTTCCTTGGATTTGAAAAATGCATCCATTATATTTATAGTTGTTGATAATGCCAATAGGGAAAATTAGCATTGATTATGCTTGTACCTTATACGCAACATTATAGAGCGAAAAAGAGCTATAGAAAGAAATATTTGAGAAGAAGGTATGCTAGCAGATTGTATGTCGATGTTGTACGACCTACACAATTTTTTTGTAATTGGATGTTCAATCCAAACATCTGAGGGAAATGTGTGATTTTTTCCCGATCCAGAAGGTTTGTTGTGATATCAGAGATAGGCATTTAAACTTTTCGCCAGGTTAGCGTTTTGAAGCAACTTGTGATTTTTGGTTTTGACATTGACTATGGAAGTATTACTGTTCAATTTATATATCCCGCAGCTACTGCAGTTTTAAAGTACTGAGAATAGCATTAGATGATCAGTTAAAAATCTCTTCTATTACTAGTAACTACCCAATCAAATAATAATGTGGTTTATCTTTTCTTTTAACATTAACTTTGTAATGCTATGAATTGCTTCTGAACCGAAATGCTAAATTCCTGACTTTCTATATCTTATAATTTTATTTTGCAGCCACAACTTTAACTGGAATGCATTTTGCCACAACAACCTTGTTGACGGTCGTTCTTAAATCGCTGGGATATATCCAGACCTCTCACCTTCCAAAATCTGATATCATCAAGTTTGTCTTATTTGCAAATTGCTCCATTGTTGGCATGAATGTGAGTTTAATGTGGAACTCTGTCGGTTTCTATCAGGTAAAATTTGGGCTTTTGGCTGAGTATCAAATTTTAAACTTTGTTTGAAAAGATGAGCATTTATAACAGTTCTTCCTTTTGAAATGAAATTGTCAGATTGCTAAGCTGACTATGATCCCAGTATCTTGTCTCCTAGAAGTTGTATTGGACAATGTGCGATATTCCAGGGATACTAAGCTTAGTATTATCTTGGTTTTGGCTGGTGTTGCGGTCTGTACAGTTACTGATGTCAGCGTCAACACAAAGGGTTTCATAGCTGCTGTCATAGCAGTTTGTAGCACAGCACTGCAGCAGTATGTAAGTAACACTCTGACACTATATCAAACCTGAATCTTAGTTGGGAGATAGAAACTGATCAATTTGTTTTCCATGTCACCAAGGCTGTTCAAGATAAGTAAATATACTCATTTATAGGTTCATGATGCTTATAAGAAATAAGCTCGCATGTAAGAATTAATCATCTTGTTAGAGATTTAAAAATGTTATAAATTGGGAAACCTTTTTCAACAAATTTGCCTGTTTTTCCCCATTTTCATCATAAGCAGTATTTGATAAAAGATTATCATGTTTTTAACTCTTCCTCTTTTGTTAGGGTTTCTCACGGTCTAGGTTTTATTGGGCTGATATTTTATGTTACATTTTTGCAGTATGTGCATTTTCTTCAGAGGAAATATTCTATTGGATCATTTAACTTGTTGGGCCACACTGCACCAGCACAGGCAGCAAGTTTACTGCTAGTAGGCCCCTTTATGGACTATTGGTTGACAAACAAACGAGTTGACGCATATGACTATGGCTTGACATCCACTGTAAGTTTCTCTATTTCTTTTTAATGTTCCATTATGAGAGAAGACACTCGTAAAGTTTATTTATATAACTAAGGTTTAGACTGCCCTTTCTCTCACAGGTGAAGAATTTTGAATTATATTAAAATAACTTGTAAGCTTTGGGACTAGTCCTCTATAGTGTGTGCTTGCGTGGAAAATTTCCTGTTCGATACAAAATTTCAGTTACTGTTTACACATAGCCTATTATTTAACTTGGTGTGAAATTTACTTCCTAAACTCAGTGTCAGGTTGCTAAATAATATTGAGAAAAGATCCCCAGGTTTACTATAGCCTAGTTTAAGCTTAACTAATTCACACTACTTCACAACCGACTCGGTTTTAAATTTGTAAGTCGTGTATGCATTGCTTGCAGCCTAAATTTATAAATAGTGTTTCAAATTCAAAAGTCCAAATTTGCTGGTTGTCTAGGAGAAGACTGAGATTAGCATTTGAAGTAGGTGTTGTAACAAATCCAGTTAACTTCCATTCATGCCCATCAATTTTTTTAATTTGAAAATGTAAAACTTCCTGTAAGTCTCTTTGAAGAGGTGGAGGTTCATTCTTCACAAATGTAGAGTATTCTCTATGGCTAACAGTATCTTCTTCTTCCATAATGTTAAAGTAAAGATAATCCTGAAAAGTGGACATAATTATTTATGTATTTTGTATAAACTTGTACTGCTTGGGACATTAGCCAAATGCCCAAATCACTAAATTCACTTAGATACCCAATGTTAAGTACTTCATATTCTTATATGACCAATCTAGCCTAAAAACACTTGCATTTTATGAGCAATATTCTACTAAGAATGTAAGATCTATGAGGTTTGGTTATCATGCATAAATCTAGAGGACAAACAATCCTTAAATTACTTTTTTGCGAACTTCCTGCGATGAAGATTTTACTTAGTTTCATATATTTGTTTCATTGTATGTCTCCTATGCCCCCCCCCAATGTATAATTTCTGGAAGGTTCGCGTTTTATCTACCCTGATTTGCCAATTCTGCTTCTACAATGATTTCCTAGGGTTATGATGTTGCTCGAGTATATGCCAGATATATTTAGTAGTGTACGTATACACCAACATTGTTATAAATCTACAAAAGCTCTGTATACTTGACACTTTGTACTAATGAATAACTAGTTACTCACAGTACATACTAAATTTGTGTGGGCCCATCCCTGACATACCTTAGAACCATATCTGGTGAAGTTCTAGTAATAATTCTCTATGTTTTTCAACTTGGGTCCTATACCTTGGCCATTGGACAAACACTCGTTTTTTAGAAACACAATGGAGAGACAAACTGTTTACTGTGCATGGGCTTATAATCTGCAGTCTGCACGTTTTTGCCTGTTTCTCTCTCTTTCTGAAAATGACACTGACATTCACCTTAGAAAAAAGGGAGGATCCAAATACGCATCCCATTTATGTCAACTTTAAAACTGTGCATTGTACCTTCACTCATAAAAACAACCATGATTACTGTTTTGACTATTGGAAAACTATTATTAAGCTGATCTGCTCCTGGTGTGTGCAGTTGTTCATCATTCTGTCTTGCACAATCGCAGTAGGAACAAATCTCAGCCAGTTCATCTGCATTGGTAGGTTTACGGCCGTATCATTCCAAGTCCTTGGCCATATGAAGACTATTCTGGTCCTATTCATGGGGTTCATTTTCTTTGGAAAAGAGGGCCTCAATCTACATGTTGTTCTAGGTATGGCAATTGCAATTGCGGGAATGATTTGGTACGGCAATGCTTCTTCTAAGCCAGGGGGTAAGGAGCGCCGTAGCTTTTCCCTCCCTACCAGTAAAACACAAGATTATGCTGCGGTGCCTGTGTCCTCCGAATCAGTTGAGAAGGTATAAAAATAGGCTTACAAGAAAGGAAGTGATTAAACTTTTGGTGAAGTGCATAGGAAAATCATGTGCCCTTTAGGCGAGCTGATTCATTTTCTTTTATACCTTGAGGGAATTCCCAATTATTTATAGATCATGTTGACATATCTCTACATTATGTTCCAATTTTTTTATAATAGATGTTACTGTTACTTTTTATAGTAAAAAATTGTTCCATTTTTGTCTTCATGGTTGGCACTTGACAACTGTCTGCTTCTGATAACTGACTGCATTGTTGGGGGTTCACATATTGGAATCCGTGCTGGTAAGTGACCAATAATCATGGTGTAACTAACTGGTGCTTAGACTCCTCCTTAAAATAGAAAGTATATATTTTTTTTCTCACATCAAAACTCTAACGAGTGCCCTTGAAGGAATTTAAAATAAAGGGTCATGCTAACTATGTTAGGCCTCAGGGACACTTTTTAGCATTTTTCCTATAATAAAATTTGATTATAAGAAATGTAAGAATGAAAATATTAAATATTGTAATTTCTTGCAATTTTTTTTATATATAATAATGAAAATGTCAAGAGTACTAGTTAAGACATGGACCCGGATCATCTGACTTTAGCGTGCGAAAGTCATGTAACTTTCACTCACTCTGCTCCATTTGATTCATCGCACACTTCAAATTGCTCCATGTAGCCAACACTTTGCCAAAACACTCTGCTCCATTTACAGAAAGGCAAAATGCCTTCACCTCCAGTCGGGTTTAGACGTTGGAAAATGTAGTTGCTCCGACGATGGCAGAACAGAAGGGTGCCCCTTATTCTCCAACGTTTCCTTATTTTCCCGTGTTTTTCCTTAATTTGAGAAACAAAAAGAACCTTGCATTTTTTGGGCTTTTACGTCAGTTTTTAAGAACTCTTTTGTATTCACTTATTTCAAAGCATTTTTAAAGAACTCTTTTGTGTTTTCCTGTATTTGCAAGTCTTGGATTATTTTGAAGGAGGCGTTGTTGCGTCGGTGGCAGTTCATCCTTTTGTTGTGTTAAGACTTAAGATGTTTCTTTCACATTTAAGAGAAGAACACGTGGTACACACAATTGATCAAACGCATGATAGTGATCCAAAGTTTCCCGCTTCAAAGTGAATTACCTAACTCCCTCCCTTCCCAGAACTGAAGAGCATTCATCTACGAGTATCAAACAAATATGTGGGGTATACTTCTCAAGACATTGGCCATAGGCATTGCATGAATGTGGACAATGTTTCACCCTATGGATTTCTTTGAGACATGAAATTTTATGGTGACGGGACGCCATGGTCTTAAGAAAGGGTTGGAAAAAATTGGGTTAGTGAATTGCTACTATTATAAGTGGAATTGCATTTATTCCATCCGGTCGGAATGTGGGAGTTTTGCAGCAAGTTCCAAATAGAGGATTTCTCTTATATCTTATGTGAATTGTGATCTCTGATTTATATTTTCATATAATGAACGAATTTTCAATAACTAAAGTGAGACAAATTCACAACACTCTTTCATGCAATCAGGACTCAGGAGTATAGGTCATTGAGTTCAGTGATATGCGTGCTTTGCGTTTTTATTTCAGAGAAGAAAGAATTAGTTTGTTAAATAACTACTTTTTTGGTGAATAAAAGAGGCTAAGCCCCATAAAAAGAAAGAAAACTACAAACCTCAAATAAAACTACAAGACATTAAAAATAAAAGCAGGAGAAAATTCAAAAATCTTGAGATTGGACAAAATAATTATTTAATCAAAGAACTTTTTTTTTTCTTTATAATTTTATCAACAAATACTTAATTTGCATTAATTAATACGAGTTATTAAAAAATCATTAAAAAGTTATCTTTTATCGGTTAAATTAATTTTTTAACCTTTTCTAATTAAAATTTTCAAATATGTATTTTTTATTTTAGCTTTTTTCATACTAATTTTTTAGCTTAATAGTTTTAAATATGCTCAAAATATTAATTAGTTAAACCAAAATTTGTATTCATGAAAAGTAATAAGAAATGTATTTACAAAACTTCAATCAAATTGTATTGTACCACTTGGATGAGCAGAAGAACTGAGAAAGAGCAGAATAAATGGTTAACATTATGTTAGGTGGGCTAAGGGGTAACGTAATATTGAATAATTGAAGTTCCTTTCTGGAAGGATTTTGTAGGATTCATTTGCCATGGTCCCAACACCAGCTAGATCTGCAAATGTAACACTTCACTTTTAAGACAATGGGCTAAGCAGGACCTGTATTAAAAGCCTGATTTTCTGAGACATGGGGAATGATGCATTCATGCACAACAGTGAAAATTAAGTTTAAATTTGACATTTAAGGCGTCACGTACCAACACTTCTGTTGCACCTTCAGACCAGCACCTGGTTCTGTCCACACTCCCAAAATTTTCCTTTGTTTTTTTCTTCTCGGTTAAAACTTTTACGTACTGTTTTTACTATAAGTACCTCACATTTACATTTTACATTTGTAAATAGTACAGTACGTGGCCTGCTGTTTTTTTTTGTTATGAGTTGGAATTGGTAATAATATGCATCACTTATTTGCAATAAACTCAAGTGGACATGCTTGTTGCTTTTGATTGTGTCATATATTGTTTTGTTTGTATTTTTTTCACATTTCATTTACATAACTAATATGCATCTTTAGCATAAACTACACTCTCCATCCAATGATTAGTGTCACAATCGTAAAAAAAACAAATTTCTCAATGAACGTAATTTTCTGTTTTCAATATAAATATTTTTTTTTCTTCAATTGTATGTAGACTATTTAAAACCATGTGCATGGTCACTCACAAGTCATTTTATTATTATTATTTGAAAATTTTATCAAAATAAATTTTTAAAAAGAAAAATAGTCACTGGGTCATTGGATTATATTTATATTTTGTTTACCAAGAAAATATGAAAGAATATTGTCCGATGATGATGGTTGTTGAGGACAATAGAGAGGAATCCCTGTGGGGAATCCGTTAAGGTTGCAGAAGCAGATTATCACCAATGAAAAGCCTATTATATGTTTCCTGGGCTTATCTATGTCGGTAACATTACTGATGCTTGATGGCTCCTGGCTTAAAGATAATTCCCAGTTTGCCACTATATATGTTCCAACAATGTCAATGTCCAAAATACATACTACCTACTTCGATATCTGTAAAGATTTTCTATACATTGTATGTTACTATTTATGATGTCTTGGTGACTTTACTATCATAGCTAATTTCCAAGTATAAATTAATTTATTTTCCTCCTCACAAGGGATAAAAACTGTTTTTTTGAGAGTGATAATTTAAGAAAAAAATAATGTTTAGACCAATTTAATTTTACAATAGTAGTCATTTATCCTCGCCGCAAAATCAAACACAATGGCAGATCTTTGTGTGATATATCTACTACTAATATAATAAAATCAAATCGTACTCCAGCAAAATATAAAACTTATTTATTCTTAATTTTATGTGTTTAATGGTCATTTGTAAAGTATAAAACTAATTTATTCATTTTTTATGATTATCACTTCTAACTCTAACTAATTATCCTATATAAAAAAAAAAAATTATAATCATCATAATTACCGACAAGTTTGTTTTCAATTCCACGCAACCACTCTAACCAATTCCATATAACTAAGTTAATTTGTTATTAAAGCCAATATGTTATCTTGATAATCAGGGACAAGTTTATTTTCAATTCCACACAACGAGTTTAAACTATAAGAAAATTGTACTTCGGCTAAATTCCATCTAACCATCTTCCTTCTCCTTTTAGATTACTAATATATCTCAATCCACAATAAAGAGGTTAATAGTTTTTTTTCTTTTATCCAGACGAAGTGACAATTAACACATGACACAACTATGAGAATTTGACCCTGCTGAAAGTATTTAACCTAACAATATCAATATTTATCGGTTGAGCTAGGTTTTAGGCACAATAAGAATCATTGTTTGTTAGGTGTATACCATGATGTGGTCACGTATGATTTGGGCAACAAATTCCCCGGTTCATTTTTTTACGTATACGGACGGTCTTGGATATGGTATACGGAGTATGATACATGCAGCTACAACAATAACGTTTTTTTGATTTAGTTGAGGAAAGCAAAATCCTCATGATATAGTTAGAATTTTTAACATGGCGATTGGTTTTTTATTCCATCTATGAACCACTTTAAGATTTGATTGAATTTTTCCCCCACTATTAATTTCAAGAAATCTGCTCATAATATGTCAAAATTTAGGTTCTAATACAGCTACTACGGGTCCCATTATTGAATTTATCCATGGATAAGTGACCAAGCCATCATATATATGGCCTAACAATTCGGTGGAAATTGAAGTTATTAGATGGTCTTGTAATTGTACTTCGTATTTGTATGCTTGCCATTTGTGTTTGTACTTGTACATGTATCTTATTTTCCACACACACTACTAGCTTCCAACTTTACAAAGATTTTATTATAACTTGCCGTGATATATGATAGGTTAATTCCAATCAACAATGTCAAAAAGTTCAAATTTCCAAAATAAAAAATTATCGATAGCATACTTTTTCCATATAACCTTCATCTATGTTCCAAATGATTTTGAGTTGGTCCTGTCTAAAGCTTATGTGGGGAGCAGAAAGCATTTGGTCAGCTTCGAATCTCATTTTAGAAAAATAATCAAATACTCCTAAATTTAAATTTTTTTAAACCATATGCCACGGTTGCTAATTCAAGTATATTAATCTAGTAATAATATAACCTAAGTTAAGTGAAAAACCATCCTCTCTGGCAAATTCATGTTGATTGCGAAAATAATTGGGTAGGGTCCCTCTCAAAAGGTCACAAACTCTCGTGTGGCATTGATTTTCATTCTCATTTCTCTTTTTTCTTTTGTACTTTCTATTATTATTTGATGCAAAGAAATGCTACCAAAAAACGGCAAGACCCACCCACACCCTCCATATATCTCTTTAGCCTATGATAAAAGCACTTGATTATAATTTATAATCATGAAACTTTGATTAACATCCTTTTTATTTATTTAACTTTACAGATTTTAGAACCTCTCTCACTCTCAAATCTCACCCAATGTGCACGCTCTAAGTTCTTTTGGTCCACACACATAACAACCTTCTTTTTTTCTGAATGCTTTTTGCACCCCCACTATTCCTCTCTTTCCTTCAATGTTCTTCCAACTAGCTAGCTTGATGCACTTTAACTTCTACTAACACAATGTACATGACCCCACCTAGTCATTTCAAGCGGGACCCTTTTAACTCTTCAATTATTTTATACGCGTGCTTGTGCACGTGTGGTGTCCTCTCTATCTCTATCTATCTTTCTCACACATTGATCATTGATCCTTTTTTTTCTTTGCTCTTAAAATTGGCTTGATGCACCACTCATACGTACGTTAATTAAGATAATCAAATACAATCATTGTATAGTTATATTTTTATAATTAATAAACTTCAATATGATAAAAAATAAAAATAAAAAATAAAATGGTTGGATGTACTAGTATTGTTTGGGTGTTAGGAGTAACAGTGACTAGTTGGCCAGGTTGTCGGTGACTGAGCAGTCAAAGCAATCTATCGTTGGTGAATGAAACTGAGTTACATGGTCACGTAATCACTCACACACTTGACAACAGCACGTGTTGATTGCAGCTTCAGGTCCCTCCACTTCTTAACAATCACCAATTCACCATCATTAAAATCATCATTTTTTGGATATTTCATCCATTGCTTAAATTTCTAAAATTGACAGAATCATTTTAAAAAAAGTTACATGATGAATGTTTTATTCCGTTAAAAACGCTGTTCTCATTTCGTAATTTTTTTAGTCTTCAGACAAATTTTCCAAAGCCTAAAAAATATTGATCGTGTCTATGAATGTCAATTAGTTCATAAAATATTAAATTATTTTATAATCATATGATGATCCTTTTATTTTATTTACTATAGTGTAATTTATTTGACACTTAACTTTTAATTTTTATCAACATCTCCTCTATTTAATTTATTTTTTTGACTTAAGAACATCTAACATGTGAATGACTCATAAAAGAAACTATATTCTTTTTTAATAAAATAATGATCACATTACTTCAAGTGTAAATTTTCATGCTAAATGATCACATATCACCTTTGGTTAGTTCGATAAGTCTTTCTACTTATGCTACATGATCTCTTACGATATAATTTAACCTTTTCAGTTGATTCAACTACATTAACATGTTTGATTATTTTTGCTTGTACCTCGTAAAGGGTTGAACACCTCGTACCTCTAGCAACAACCTCTCTTGGTAGGCGCAGGTGTGTGTGACCAGGTGTGGAGAACTGGAAACGGCTTAACATTTATTCTTCTCTTATTTTTAGAGATTTATAGCATTTAATTCATGATTGAATTGGTGTTTCTGGGCTCATCCGTATAGTATTGCTGACCATTTTCTTCAATTTACTTATTCGACAGGTGGGTCGGCAACACAAAGATTATTTATCCAACTCATTTGGCTTTTATGTGTTTGAGTTTTATGGAATGAACATAATAATAGATTTTTTAGCAACAAGGAAAACACTATTAATCAATTGTTGGACAAACTTAAAATTCACTCGTATTGGTGGATGAATGCGGTTAATGCCGCTTTTGTGTTAAGGGTTCATAGTTGGTTGGCGTGTCCGCTTGCTTGTATAAGCATTCGTTAGTCAGTTTCTATTCTTTGTGGTTTGGTCTCTGTTTGTAATCTTTAATCGTTTTCTTTTGACACGACTTATGCTTGAGATGCGGCTTCGTTATTGTTAATATATATTTCATTTTAATTGTTAAAAAAGGTATCATGTTCATCAATAACTAGCAAGTCATCAAGTGTCATGTTAGTATTATCTTAATCTTCTTCTTCTTTCTTCTTTTATTTACCTCTGTCTTCGTTTTCTTTTTTCAAAATCCAACAATAAACTACTCTATATGCACATTTTTATTTTAATGGATGCACTCAATAAATTTGAACTTGTTTTTGGAGTTGATTATTTTGATCTTTATTGCATGAATATCAATTTTTGCTTATTCCTCTTGATTCAGTAACCAACGCCTCTCAACCGAAGGAAAATCTTCATACTTTCTTCTCAACTCCTCATTCAAAATACTACCGTCTACAACAAAATTAGACAATAACATTATAAAATTTCCGATGAGTCAAGCAGAAAACCAATAGGCAATAATACTTCAAATTTTACTTTCAAACTTAATACTCATAGTAGAGAGTCGGTTCAAAATTCCTTAGACAGTATTA
>Ga0315914_1005523_pt1 | contig 18350 bp, 5 predicted proteins | sample MpolenodulesMG_FD_203920 | JGI IMG/M metagenome (GOLD analysis project Ga0315914, IMG submission 203920) | Medicago polymorpha root nodule microbial communities from Los Angeles, California, United States - elongated nodules | ecosystem: Host-associated > Plants > Roots > Nodule | place: USA...
CTTGTCTTGACTGAAGCTTTGATTCTTCACCATTGATCTTTTGCCTGATTTGATAATTGTCCTATGAAGAACCAATTTCAAATCCATTCCAATAGAGAAGGAACAATGTCTGCAAACATTACTGTTAGTCTTGTCTTGATGTAGAGACAAGATGCAGAGATGGTGGTTGCAGAGGCAGGCGCAGAGTCAGTGGTTGTACACTTCGTACACTGTACTTTGTCAACGCTCTTTAAGCTTCTGGTGAAGTAGCTTCTGATGATCTTGCTTCTGATGACCTTGCTTATGATGATATCAACTTCAGGAGCGCTTTTCTTCAGGAGCATTTTCTTCAGATGCTTTTAGCTTCAATATAAATTTCTTTGCTCTTTGACTTGTTCAACTAGAACCTCTATGAATAAGATTTTGATTATGATCCTGTACACTTGAACAAATGTTTAGCATATCCAATTGACAACTTTTAATACATTGTTATCATCAAAACTTAGAAGGTGATTTTGCGAGACACCATTTGTTCCAACACACAGCTGCATGTCTGAATTCGTATACTCGAAGTCAAACACAATGGAGCTTCACAAACAATGCCCATAATAATTTAGAATAGAAAACTATGAACATGATTTTTGACCACTTATGCCCTCTACCATAGTTTCCATACGTCCATTATATATGTTGCAAGTGGCTACATGTTTAATGAATTTCTTAATTACTGTTACTACATTTTCATAGACAAATCAATGATATTAATGGCTGTCATACCTTAATTTTTGATCTAAGGTCCCACTGGCACATGTCCTCGGACCCAGAGTATTCTCTGTCTTTTTATTGAAAATTTCGGCAGAGAGGTATTTTAGAATACCTCTTTTTTTTTGTTCTGATTCAGGCCCTCTTCTCACTTTTTTTTATTTTTATTATTATTAGTCCTTTTATTTTTATTTTATTTTATTTTATTTCTATCTTTTATTTTATTTTTACTTTTATTTTATTTTGTCTTTTTAAGTTATTTTCTTTTTATTTATTACTTAGAATAGGTCCAAAACTAAAATGCCCAGGGTCCAAACTTTTGATTTCTTCTCCACACCACAATCAGTGCATAGTCAAAACTTTCATTCCAAAAGAAGCCAAACGCGTCCCATCACCATAATTTTCCATCAAAGTCCATTAAAACAATGTTCCATTTTTATCAACCATAGAACCTATAAATAGAGTCTTCATCCCTCACAATTAATTGACACACCAAAAGTTCTCTTGAGTTGTCAAAGAACTTTTCTCTCTTCTCCCTCATTTAGCTTGTGTTGACGAGCTATTCTTTTCTTGTCCCTCTTTTTCTGTCCCTTCGGAAAAGTCTCTTCAGAATTTTGTCCCTTCGGTAATTGTGTCCCTTTCATTGTCCCTTTCTTTTATTTTCTTTTATTTTATTTATTTTTAGCATTTTTGCATTTCATTTTATTTCTATTTAGCGTTTTAATTTTTGTCATTTATTTATTCGCAATTAGAATGTACTTAGGTCCAATGTAAATATAAATGAAAAAAATCATGCTTATGTCTTTATTTTATTTATTTTTCAGTTTTTAAATATTCAAAAAAAAAATGCAAAAGAAATATTAGGTTAGTTTAAATTCAAAAAGTGATTTTCGTATTGATCCAACATCTTTACGAAAATTTCCTCGCACTTTTATTTTAATGTTACGTTAGTTTTATTTTTAGGTTTCAATTAATTAGAAAAAAACAAAAACATTCAAATAACAAAAATTCACGAAAAATCATTTTCATAATAAACTTTGATTTTTCAATCAAGCGATTCCCGTCTTTATTATTTTTCTTAATCAAATTTCAATCAATTTAATCATATTTAGAGTAATTTTGTTTTAATATTAAAAAATACAAACAAATTCTTATTTTGCCACTTGGCTTTTTATTTTAAAACTAATAAAAAACACAAAACAAATCAAACGACAATTTCTACCCTGAACTACAAGGTTTTGATCCCTCACAAGTACGTAGGCAAACGACGTTGTCCTTCCAAATCAAATAAAAAAATGTAAAAAACAAATCTCTTTTTCTTTTTCTCACCACTTTAATTCCATTTTCTAAGCAATTAAATCACAGCACAAAACAATGAATAAAATCAATAGGTTCTCATAGAGTATTATGGTTATTTAGGGTGCTACCACCTTCCCTACATATAACTAACCTTCGAACCCTAAATCTTTAAAAATGTGGTAATTTAGAACTTTTTTCTCTTTCTTTTGAAAAATTAAAAGTTCAGCCGTAAAATAAAAATAGTAAGTCAAATGCTAATCAAATAGCTTGACCTTTGAAAAATGACGCGACAATGGTCATGAAAGCCCAAGAACAATGGTTGGATAAAATCTCTAGCGATAAGCATTTAAACCAATTGTGTAAAGGACACTTGATTTTCATTATATTCTAAAATCCCCCACTAATGGCAACCAAAGAGAAGGAATTGAAATCTTGACAAAGAAAAGAAATTGAAACCTTGGGCAAGGAAATGTGTTTTCATGCTTAAGTGTTAATGTCACGAGGATTAAATTAACACGCAGTGAAGTGAGGCAACACCTTAAATTTATAAAGTGAAATTACTCTTGAACTTAATATATTTTAGATGAGACCCCCACAACCCCCAATTTTACTTTTAAAATTGTGATAGCTCTGCGATAACTATTTCCACAATATTTAAGACCTTTATCACTTTGGGTTGCTCATGAGTGATCTAGAAAGATTGCCCAAGTCTTTCATAGAAGATGGTTTATGCCTTCACACCCACGTAGGTAGGTACATCAAGTGCGTCTCTATAGTGCCATGCATCCATTAAGAGCTAAGCTCATCTTCACATTAAGCTCTACCACACACCATAGGGATCAAAAATGTAGTGCATATAAGAGTATTTATATGGCTTCGTTTGACCACAAATTGGGTATTCACCATATTTTCCTCCACTTAAGGCTTTAAATTCACCCCCCTCGACGTATCCACGACAACTTTCTTGAATAATCCTTTCACATAAGGATTCTTATTTTATTTTTTTCTTTTCTCACTTCTCATATAGTGAGATAACATATTTACAGTTCCTTCCAAAAAAAAATTTGTGTTGTCTCTGATAGAAACTTATTAGTCACATATATCTTGTGATCAAAAATGATTTAGAAGGTGTGGATCTCCTTATAAAGGTATCTTATTGACACTGAGTCTTTAAAACATAATTCTTCTTGACTTGCAAATTCAAGAGATGAATTTTGATTTCATTAGTAAATATGACTACACATATTGAGTTTATTTATTTCCGAGATAACTCATCGTCATGAAATTAACTAGTACCTCATAGTTGAACTTATCTCATCCTTATAGAAGATCCAATTCACAATATAAGATCCTTCTAGACACCCATCAAAAAGTAATATCCAAAATACTCTTTACATATTTCAGAAAACATAATCAACTTTTAATATAATCAACATTGAAATTTTGAGTTTATATACTCAATCTATTCACTATACCACATGCAATATCATGTATAATATAATTTAAAAAATACAACAAAATTAATTGTCTCACACTGAAATTAAGAGACTATCTTTTGAAATTTCACTTACTATCTATGAGATTGTTAGTTAAGCCAAAATCACTAACTTCAAACCATATTTAGCATGAAATTCAGTTCACTTCTAATGCCTTATTTTATTTTAAATATAACAATAAAATAGCATTGGTTAACTATTACATACTCATAGATAGTGTAATTAACTTAAGCATGGCTTTTTATTCATAATTTATCACCATCTTCTACTCCTACTAAAATGATAAAATTATACAATCCATTTCATTTTTTTTCCCTCTCTAATACTTTTACTTCCACTTTGCTCAATAGTATCAACATATTGCACATGTTGAGAAATAAAAAGTAACAACAATTACATGATAGAAATTTTATTCTCATAACCCTCACATTTGAAGTAATTAAGGCTTTGAGAATATATTTTTTATACACTTATAAAAAAAATTATAAGTCTTTTCTCTACATGTAAGACAAAATTAAACATGAATTATATATGACCGAATAAGTTCATCAACAATTCAACTCAAACAAAATTATAGCATGTGATACAACAAAATGCAATTATATTTCTAAATGTGTTCATACATTCACACACTCCATAGATTGCCATATATTTATGAATGGTCAAAAACACATCCATAATTTCATTCATATACGTAATACTATGAAATTTAATCAAACGTTAAAGTTTTTAACTTTGGAAACGAAACAACATGCAAAAATAGTCATATTTAGGCAAAAAGAAAAACAATATAAAATTCCAAAATATGTAAGAGAATTTTTCTATCACATAACCTCTGCATTTGATATGAATTCCACAAAGTTGTTTGATAGTTTTTCGAATAAAACTATAACAACTTGTAGTTTATCATAAAAGTCTCAAATTTATGATCCATTATTAACATATCAAGCTTTCATTTGAAGATAGTATATTATAATCTATAGTACCACACTGTAGAAATTTTCATATAAAAGTTTTTGAACAATTATTTCAATTATGGACATAAAAAATACCACATTTTTAAATTCAACATCTATATACATAAAGATCTTTGAGTTTAAAGCTTTGCTTGAACTTGAAGTTCATCATTTTACCTCAAATTATACGACAATTTATTTGAACTCTCACATACCACTTCTTTAACATCCAATTGATGAGGGAACTGAGTGATCATTTCCATGCAATTCGAACCAACACGATACATAGAAAAATCACAAAGTTAATATTTTCAAATATAATTAAATAAATATTTTGCTTTTAGATTGTTGGAAATATTAAGAATAAAATATAATTTGGATATTTATGAAAAAATATAAGAGAGTTGTTGTGCCGTGGCAAAAGCCACTGCCCTGAAAGTAAATTTTTGATGGACCTCCAGTGCAACTAATATTCGGTTTTGTTCCCCAAAGTTTGCAACTGTATCATAGTCCAACTGCACTATAGGATCCGTTATAGAAATACACATTCAAATATGGTACTAGGACCACTCCAATATGGTATTGATATCACTCTCTAATGATGATTAGACCACTCTAATATGGTACTAGGACCACTCTTATATGACACTCAAACCACTCGAATATGGTGTTTTCACCATTCTAACCTCTAACTTCTCCAAAGGTATAAAATATTAAATGGAACTATATTTTTAAGATATCTCTTATTTCTAAAGGAACAATATATCTCGAAAGGGACTATGATCTTAATAATACTCTTATTTCTGAATTGAAAGAGACTATATTATTAAGATCATTCTTATTTTTGGAGGGACAAAATATATCGAAATGGATTATAATTTTAATAATACTCTTATTTCCAAAGGCGAAAAATTTACCGAAAAGACTATGTTCTTGAGACCATTATTAATTCCGAAAGGACTATGATCTTAGGAACACTTTTTAAATTCGATGGGACAAAAAAAATGGAGAAAAAGTTAATAACTCGTCAACACAAGTTAAAGTATAGAGAAGAGAGAAAAGTTATTAGACAACTCAAGAGAACTTTTGGTGTGAGTAAAAGTGATGAATGAAAGTTCTATTTAGAGGCAATGAGTCAAAGATGAGTTTCATATCCAACAACCAATATCATTTAACTGTTACAAAATTAATGGTTTGACCTCACCTCATAAATGAACTATAATTGAGAAAGTTGACATGAGATTTTTTTAATTCACACTTTAACACTCCTTGTGTTCTTCCTTCAAAAAAAAAAATCACTCCTTGTGTTCCAACGGTAACTAACGAGTCTTTATACAATACTTGAATGTGGATAGTCAAATAGTGAACACTTGTTACATAGATATAAAATAAGAGAAATGCTAACTAGTGTCTCTCCGGAATACTAGTTAAGAAGTCTAATATAGAAATTTTGCATTGGAAAGTAATGAAAAGTGGTAAAAAAGGGGACTATCCAAGATCCTACTAGAGGTTTTATTGTCACATGTTGTGGATGTGCAAGGAACTTTAAAGGTTTGAATATTTTTTGGAGACTGCCCTGGATCACATTTCAACATGTGAAGCTTTACATAATAGAGGAACAATTTCAAAGATTTTAAAATCGTGCCAAATACACATATTCACATCTACTAATTACTTTAGTAGATATTAATGTGTATTTGATACGATTTAAAAATCTTTGAAATTGTTAGCTTTCTAGTTAATATTTGATAGATATTTTTCGGAGACTGCTAAAGCTTTGTATACTTGTGTCTCCCAGTGTTCGTTGTTGTGTTTTCTGTTTTTTCTAACATGATGAAAAGCGTAAGCCACCTATTTTTCCAATGTTTGCTGAGGTCTACTGTGTGGACTAACATCTATAACTGGTTGGGGGGTGGACAGTGCACTGCTAGTGGATCAATGTTGGCTGTAAGGATGACAGTAGAATGATGTTTATGGTTGGTGAGAAACAGCACCATCTTCAAGGGGAAGTTATCCAATTGCGATAAATTGTTGCACGTATCAAATTGTTGTTTTGGGGCTAGTTCATGGCTAGGAAGTTCAAGAATCTTAGCATTTGCTATTACAATATGTGAATAAATAAACGATAATTTTAATGATCCTTTGTCAACATAACAAGATTTTTATGAGCCTAACAAACAAATATGAAAAACTAATAATTATATAAGACTAACTAATAAAAATAAATCAAAACCCTAATCAATTCCACGTAAAAGGTGGCACAACCCATATGGGAGGTGTCATACCTTTCAAGTAAGGTTTGTAAGGGCAATGAACACCCAAGCTTCCATGCTTTACGTTATATATTCCCATATCAAAAGGGCCTCTAGGATAAGGAACCGGTAATTCGTTATAATAATTATCAGAATAGTAAATTGAATCTTTTTGTACATAACTTGAGAAATATGAAGCTGATATTGACATTGAATCGCCATCACCCACAAATAAAACATTGTCTCCTAAACTTTCAAGTTTCGACAAATGCATAAGCTTCTCACCTTTGTCATTCAATTCCAACTTAAATACATGTAAAGAATTAGTACCTTTGTTGATATTGTTGACCCTATTTATAAACCTCCTCACCATCCACAACTCTCCCTCCAATGATTTCACTAAATAAGTAAGTGGAGAATAAGTTGCATCATCACTTCTTTGTAACAAAACATTTGGAATTCTCTATTCCCTACCCCAAGGGTCACTTGAATAACAAAGATCGAAGCAGACAATTTTTTTCCAACAAGTTACGGAATACACCAAACCATTGAGGAATGTAATGTCGATGAAACCAAAATGATCAGTGTCTTGTATGTATGTCCAAAACTCTTGTCCTGCTTTTATAAAAGCAAGACAACCGTGGGTAGTGTAAATTGCTACAACCACATAATCATTTGGACTTGTTATAGGATCAACTGACAAAGTAACCTTCTGCACATTGAATTCGGTATAATTCTTAAAAGAATGATAAACATCAATCATTGGCAAACTAATAGGAGCAACATCCTTAAAAGGATTCACCCAAGTTATGACAAATTTTTCGTCTATGGTTGCGAGCCAGCCATGACTTGAGCCACAACATCTCTTGTTGTTAAGCATTGTTAATTCTAATGGATACACTCTACACGGCATCAGGATCCCTCTCATTCTGATGTGATTCGATTCCTCTAGCAGTTGTCGTGAGCCGCTCATTGTCATGCCTTGTCCATCAGAGACCACTCCCCGTCCTTGTCAGACTTGGGTGATACCATTTGTAACATCCCAGACTGCTTTCAGGATTGCCGACTGACCCCACAAACCAACACGGGTTTTTTTAGCGTATTTTGTCCTCACTCGCACGCTTATCGGGAAACTTCCAGTAGGTCACCCATCCAAAGACTACTCCAAGTTAAGCACGCATAACTGTGGAGTTCTTATGAAATGGGTTACCAAAAAGAAGATGCATCTTGTAGATATAGGTAGTACCAAACAATTCTTATAAGTCTTCCTTCAACCATGTAGTCTCATACCTACACGGCATCAGGATCACTCTCATTCCGATGTGATTCGGTTCCTCTAGAAGTTGTTGGGAGCCGCTCATTGTCATGCCTTGTGCACCGGCGAGCACTCCCCGTCCTCGTCAGACTTGGGTGTTACAATTTTAGTTTATATAATTTGAGTTGTCCTACATTGTGTTTAAGCTTGATCTTTGGTGAATAACACTGGAAAAAAGTAAACAACATATTGTTCTTTGATGTTTTTCAGATTTCAAATAAAAATAAGTTATGGAAATGATGAGAAGAAGATGGAATAGTAACCATCCCAGTGCCGCCGGGAGGACAACCCCAACGGCTAGGTGGGGCTGTTGCGACAGCGTGTAGAGCAAAAGAGAGGAAGAACACCTCTCTAAGGATGGACTGAAAGGTGGCGGCACCACCGAGAGGAAGAAGGAGGAAACTTGATGGGTCGTATCAGTATCACAAATGAGTGAGGGAGATGATGAGGGGAATAAGATAGATCAGTCTCTATTATAACCTTTTAATCTTAGCCCTTGAAATTGTTTTTACCACGTGTCACACATATGTGCCTTGAAAAGGGGTAATGGAGGAGGCCTAAATGGAGGTAAGCTGGACTCTTATTGAAGATACGTCATCAAAATTGAACACATCGTCGCTGAATTACAAGAGGGGCCATCGAACCAGAAAGGGTTCAAAAGAAAGAGTGCAAAATCGCACAATTGGCAAAAGATAGGGAGCAAAAGTGCAATCAAGCCATACCTTTTTCTATCTCCTCTTTACCCATTCAAGTTAAAAATCCACTGAAATTTGTAAAATAATAAATAAAAAAAACATTTAATAAAAAAATCATCAAAAATTTGTAACAAAAAAAAGTTAAAAGATAAGACACTATAGGAAAAGTATAATCATACAAACCGGACAAATAGTCGGGATCATAACTCATACGAAAAACTTCAGATATTGGTAGAGTATAATAAGGGGACTTAGTGATATTCATGTTTGAAATATATTGAACCCTACTACCATACTGAAATTTTAGCTTGAAATTGTGACCAGTTGTTCAATACCACTATTTGTGGGCTCTCTCCCATATTTTCTCTAGTATAAGTTTTTCCCTAGAGCAAAGTTTTTTCAAAAATGGCAAAGTATTTCTATTAAAGTCACGAACCTGCTATAAGCTAATGACCTTCACATTTATAAGACAGATTTTGACTTGAAAATTTGATTTTGAAAAAGTTAAAGAGAATTCTAAAACCCTAAACAAAGAAACACAACCAGAGTTATAAAGCAGAGAAGAAAAGGCCTTATAAAAATAGAGAATTCTATCCCTTGTAAGAAATGAGCGACATTGACGGGTTAGAATTTTGAACATCATGTACAGTTTATGGTACAAACAAGAGATAACGGTCTCTAGGTTGGTTAGAGAGCTTATTACATAGATGGGAAAATAGGGTTTATGTATGTATCTTGAAAATAATTTTTTCCCCAAAAGCATCAAACACATTTAATGGTGAGAAATTCTAATATGGTCACATGACCAAATAAAAAGTGTTTGGTTACACACACATAAAGAAATATTTTTTTAATAGTAAAGAGGAAATTGATAAAAAAAAATGATTGAATATTTTAAGGACCATCTTTTTATGTGTGTGTTCAAACACTATTGATTTGGTCTTGTGACCATGCAAGAATACCTCTTTAATGGTTCTATCCTATGATGTGTGACAAAAGGGCTTTTTTCCGTTGGGGCCAAAATTCATCAATATTTTGTTGTTTTCTTCATTTAAGGTCCATATTAAGTCTAAAATGAAGGGAAAATTTCAAATTTTTATTTATGTCGCACAATGCTAATTTGTTTTAAATTATTTTTATGAAGAAAGTTGAAGTTTATTGAAGATAGTACATTTTATTCAACATGAAGGATTAATGTTGGCTGTAAGGACGACAGTAGTATGGTGTTTATGGTTGGTGAGAAACAACACTATCTTCAATGGGTAGATAGCCCATGGCGAAGAAATTGTCGCACATATCAAATTGTTGTTTTGAGGCTGGTTCATGGCTTGGAAAGTTCAAGAATCCGAGCATGTGCTTCTCATATTGGAATAATAACCCTTTGGCATCAATGCTATTAAGTGTTACATTATATGTATTGTGTTTAGGTGTTACTCTTTGCGAGGGCATTAGTCTTAGAGAGGAAAGGTTGTACGGTTATTCAGCCTGTGGTGATGGTTTGTGAATGAAGATTAGGTGCGAGGTTTATTTGTTAAGGTTTGTTACAAGGGGAATTTTTAGTGAAAGTTGGAGTTAATTTGTTGTAGTGATCGTGTTATATCCAAAAAAAAATTTTAAGAGTTGGTGTGTTGAGTTTGTCCTATTTTCTAGCAAGTTATTTGATGGGAGCTCTTTAACCCTTCAAAGAAAGTGGATAGTTCTTCTCCACTACGATGCTTAGTCTGGACTTGTGTCGTAGAGGTTGGAGACCTCATGTGCTTTCTTATTAACATTACGATTTTTGCTTATAAAAAAATACTTCTTCAATTTAAAGTACACACAACAAAAAGATTAATAAAAAGTGAATAAGCAGACAATGATTTTAACGATCCTTTGTCATCATAACAAGACTTTTACGAGCATAACAAACAAATATGAAAACCTAATACTTAAATATGACTAACTAAAATAAATAAATCAAAACTCTAATCAATTCCATTGAAAAGGTGGCACAACCCATATGGGAGGTGTCATACCTTTGAAGTAAGGTTTGTAAGGGCAATGAACACCCAAGCTTCCATGCTTTACGTTATATATTCCCATATCAAAAGGACCTCTAGGATAAGGATCCGGTACTTCGTTATAATAATTATCAGAATAGTAAATTGAATCTTTTTGTAGATAACTTGAAAAATATGAAGCTGATACTGACATTGAATCGCCATCATCCACGAATAAAACATTGTCTCCTAAACTCTCAAGTTTAGACAAATGCATAAGCTTCTCACCTTTGTCATTCAATTCCAACTTAAATACATGTAAAGAATGAGTACCTTTGTTGATATTTTTTACCCTATTTATAAACCTTCTCACCATCCACAACTCTCCCTCCAATGATTTCACTAAATAAGTAAGTGGAGAATAAGTTGCATCATCACTCCTTTGTAACAAAACATTTGGAATTCTTTGTTCCACACCCCAAGGGTCATCCGAATAACAAAGATCGAAGCACACAATTTTTCTCCAACGAGTTACAGCATACACCAAACCTTTGTAGAATGTAATGTCGATGAAACCAAAATGGTCAATGTCTTGTATGTATGTCCAAAACTCTTGTCCTGCTTTTATAAAAGCAAGACAACTACGGGTAGTGTAAATTGCTGCAACCACATAATCATTTGGACTTGTTATAGGATCAACCGACAATGTAACCTTATGCACATTGAAGTCGTAATCCTTACATACCATATAATTATCAATGGGTGGCAAACTAATAGGAGCTACATCCTTAAAAGGATTCACCCAAGTGATGACATCTTCTTTGTCTAACGTTGCGAGCCAGCCATGACTTGAGCCACAACATCTCTTGTTGTTTAGCACTGTCGATTCTAATGGATACACTCTATTTGCAGGTATGCTATACAAACATCGCTTTTCTGGACTCTTTTCTGAAGGGATCATTAGCATAGGCATTATATTGCTCCTAAATTGGTGATCGTGTTGATGATTAAGGTTTGCAATTGAGTGCCAATTTTTGCAGACAGAACCAAACCAAACGTGATCAATTGGTTCAATTAACTTCTCAAGAATCATGTTGAGAGCAAGTGAATCTAAGTTTGCCCAATCTCGCTCCATAGTTATGCTTCTAATTTGGCTTCACATCATATCATATTTAAATATAAAGATTTGAGCTCAAAATTCATGCGCACACAAATATCTTGCTGAAGATATCATTAACTGTATGTACAAGTTTGTTAGCAGAATATTTTTCTTATAAAATAATTTAGAAAGAACTAAAATGATGTTTGATATGCAAAAGAAAAGAAAACGCTATAAACATAGAGATGATATTGAAACAAAAATATGACTAAACTGTGTGTTTTCGCATGACTTTAAACTACTCAACCTTTGCTTTGTCAAAAAAAAAAAAAAAACTACTCAACCTTTGCAAAAAAACAAAATACTGAATTTCTCAAGATTTTTTTTCAAAGTTTGTTATAACCACATAAATAAAATGTATTTAAAATTAAGAACATGCGAAAAACACCAAACGAAATGCACATGAAAACATTTAAAGACAAGAACCTAACTTATTGCATTTTCGTATGATTTTTGAAGGGGTAATAAAGTATATTTACTTATTGTCATGTGAGTATCTATAAGAAAAAAGTTATTGTTAACATTGATGGATTATTTTAATATTAAAGACTATTTTGATTAATAGGGTGTATAATTATGGACTATTTTAAAGTTTCAATATATTGAGGGACTATTGTGTCTACTCGTTACACATTCAAGGATTAGAATGACTATTATTCCTTCTTTTTTTTTTCTTTTTAAAGGGTATGATTTTTAATTTAACTAACCCTGATCTTTTCAAATTCATAATTTTCTTAAAGTTTTCTCCAATTTGTTTTAATACAATTAGCTAAAAGAGAGACACTAACATACTTATTTATCGGCTTTTCTACTGCGGTCAATTGTATATAAAAAAAATATTTTAATTTTGCATATCATATGATCAAATATAGTTTTGATAAATAAGATTAATATAAGCTCATTTAATAGTTTCAAATATTAACCAAGCAGTTGAACTTCAATGGTTAATGAGTTCCATCAATGATGAATTATTCATGAGAACCTGAGTTTAATTTCTAAGTCGAATAATTTTTTGTCAAATTTTACTTATATTTCGATCAAACTTCGGATTACCAAATCTCTCTTCCCTTGAGAAACAAAAAGTTAACACGATAAAAAAAAAATAGTCTCAATGGAGTATTGTCTATGTAGTGTTGTTACTATGTTAATGAGATTTAATTATTATTTTAATTTTTTATTGTTGTGGAGTTGTTCCTATTTCATAGGAATTTAATATTTTACTTAATATTTAAGAATTTAACTGAGGGTTGACAGTCCAAAACAGTTTTGCACATACAACCAATCAAAACATTTAAAATTACAATTTTAATTTATGTGGGTCAATCGTGGGAATTCAGAATATTTTAATTGGTTGTATGTACAAAACTGTTTTACACTCTCAACCCACTACAATTAAACTCATATTTTAAATAATCAATCAAAAGGGATAACATTTTAAATATAATAGTTTAAGTAAAGGATAAAGTTTGAAGTGAGAAAGTCATCTCTAAATCATGTATCATTTTTATTATATATAGCAATAGATTTCTACCGCGTTTAATCGTACATAGAAAAATATGTCATTATTGACGTATATTATGATCAAATATATTTTTTGACAAATAAGATTAAAATGAGCTCATTCAATCGTGTCAAATAAGCTTATTTAGCTTGGGTTGGTCTGCCTTAAAAAAAAACTTAGATTGATCTGGTGGTGTTGGCTTGAGACATTGGAGTAAACTTCTCTCAAAGTTTCGGTTTTGATTTTCTCTAGGGTTAATTTTAGTGGGCTAGTTTGCTTCTTTATATTTATAACGAGATACATTGATTATTTAGTGAACCTATTTTAAAGGAATTTAACATTTGCCTCTTTTTTGTTGTACTTTCTTTTTTATTATCAATCTAATGGGACTTGTCTGTTGACAAGTTTCCTTCTCCTAAAAAATAAATATATGATCAAGTAAAAGGAATAAAATCGTAAATAATAGTTTAAATGAAGGATAAAAAATGAAAGGGAAAAACGAACCAAAATTCATGTATCCTCTGTATATACACTAGCATTCAGATTAGAACTCTAGGCCTGTCAGTTTGCTCATTTCATTGAGCTAATAATGCGTATAAATATAAATTACTAACAATAGTTTTTATAAAATGTTGATTTTGATTAAAATCATAGATTATACATATTTTTCACTTTTATATCGTAACAAACTATACTTATCTTTTTCAATGACATTAACAATATAATAAATATTCCCTCCGGTTCTTATTATAAGAAACAATTGACTTTTTAGATTCATTTTGTAAGTAATGTATCTAGTTTATATTTATAACGAGATACATTGATTATTTAGTGAACCTAAAAAGTCAATTGTTTCCTATAATAAAGACCGGAGGGAGTATGATATAAATTATCATCTTTTTGAATGACACTAACAACAATATAGCATTCTTATAAACAAATTTGTTGAAAAATATGATTAGAAATGAAAAATGACCCCAAAATCATGTATTGCCTTTATATATAATAAGGTTAAACACTATTTTCCCCGTGCCATTTAGTCGAGTTTCGATTTACCCCCTGTAATTATTATATTTAGATCCTCCCTTGTAATTTGAAGATTCTTTGAGTATGTTTGTTTCAAGTTTACCAAATTTATTCTTAGGAATAATATTCATTGGAATATAAAAATGTGAATTTTATTCCAAGATATTTAGAAAAAAAGATGTTTGATTAGCATTATAATATTCTTATAAACCTTAAAATTAAAATAGGAATTATAATAAGTAGTTACACATGAATTTATTCTCATCTTCATGAGAAATTTATTCTATTATATTTACAATTTTATTCCTTCTACTTGATTATTTAAAACATTAAGGAAAAAATGTTAAGTTCCTTTAAAATATGAACACTACTACAATAGCAAATAAAAATATTAATAAAAAATTGCTTTTTTTAAAGAATGCAAACTATCCCACTAAAATTGACAAAAGATAAGATATTATATAGTATATGCAGAGGTCAGGGTTCGAACACTAGACATCCCAATTCTTCACATTTAAAATATTTGAGCTCTAGCCATTAGGCTACTTGACCCAAAAAAAAAAAATGAGACCAGAGTGAGTCATATCCGAAACTTTGAGAGGAGTTCACTCCAATGTCTCAAGCCAAATTTTCAAATTCATAAAACGAATTAAATAGGGATTGTAATAAGCAGTTATACATGAATTTATTCTCATCTTCATGGGAACTTTATTCTCGCCTTTTTTTTGTTGGGAAAATTGTTCTATTCCAGGAATATTTTATACCCACGAATAAAATTTAGTAAACTTGTAATAAACATATCTATGTATATTTCTATCATTTATTCACAGGAATCTATGAATATAACATGAAACAAACACACCCTTTAATTTTAGACTTTCATGCATCTGACAGTACAAAAATGATGACGTGACATGCTAATTTAGATCAAACAGGTACAAAAATGATGACATGACACGTTGAATTTTTTAATTCTTTTCTATTTATTTATTTTTTTCCGCGTAGATTTTCTATTATTTAACACTTGTTTAAATGATTAACAAACATTCAAAAAAAAATAGCAAATCCTGGTGAACAACTCTTCATAACACAAGAACTCCTCAAAATATAACCATAAGGCAACACAAAAACTCCACATGAACCTTGTCCCTCTCTTCTTCAACCACCACATTTAAGTCGAACCATCTAGCCACAACACTGTATCTCACGTCGGCGACCACCTACTGTTCTGGCTAGTTCACCAGCTTCTTTTCATTCGCCGTTACCAATTTAAACCCTTATAATCGTGTCCTAGCAGCACTCGAACCCTCGTGTTTCGTTTTTATGTTCAAAGATTAGAGAGGAAGAAGATGGAAGAGAGGGAAAAGATGGAAGAAACATGAGTGTTTAATTTCAAATTTTGTTAATTCGTTTTTTTGTATTTAGTCCCTCTTTTAATTTTCATTTTTGGATCTGGTCCCTTTAATCTTGTGACTGGTCATCTGAAACAAAACATCACCAAATTTTCCATATCACATGTCGCCACATCACCCTCCATTAGCCACAAATGAGATCGGAACCAACTACTGCAATTGAAAAGACCAAAATAGGCTGCTGCCAAACTAACAAAAAAATCTCAATTTAAACACCAATTATCGTCAGATACTTACCCTTTTAGGCCACATCAAAGCTAAAACAAAACCTCAACCTGGACAAACGTAAATATTAGAAAATAACGACCAACTCCAAAGAAACAAGATTAACACAAGATTCTTTGCATATAACGTCACAAATCCACACTTAAAACTCCACTAAACCAAAATCTTCCAATTTTTGCAAAGCACATGACATTAATCCACACATCCAAGATATTCTCTATAATTCAAGTACCATTGAACAATGTCGTAATGGATGCTATTCGGTTTGTACTTTATCCAGTTCCAAGAAAACCTTTTACCTTTTCGATTATTTGATCCATACTAATATCCTTGTTTTTAAACAACTTATCATTTCTTGATTTTCAAATGCTTCATATGCTAGCAAACCAAATGACACTAACTCTCGAATAGAGAGCTCTTAGAGCCATCGCTTCGTTCGACAGTGTTGTAACAGTCCTTAACCAATTACACTCGAAAAAGAGATGAGAAACTCATTCTTCCATACTATAACCGCCTACACACAAGGACAACCCTTGACCAATGACACCTCTCCTCAACATATTATCTCTTGTTACTACTCTATTCTAAAATATTCCCCACACCGAACATGAGACCTTCAACGAAATTGATTTATAACATACTCTCACCCAAACCGGATTAGACTGACTTGATAAACCCGACATGATTGATGTATATAGTGAAATACCCATCCCTTAGTTCCCTATCCTCAAATTTGTCTAATGTCACGCCACTAAACAAAATAATCTCTACCACCTTCCTTAAATCCACCCTCTCCCTCCCCCAAGATCTAGCAATTAAATCCAAATAAACATACTATTGTTTTTTCTCTTAGTTCATTTTTGTTATAAATAAATAAATAATTTTAGAGAAAATAAAGCGTGGGCTCATTCTCAAGCTAAGCTTCTAAGCTACTCTCTCAAACCACACACAACCATGAGTCGCAAAAGAGAGAATCCCTCCTTTTCCCGCCACGACTTCAAACGCCGTCGCCCACTTCCGCCGCCGCCGGAAGAAGATAAACCCACCAAGCGCCCAACACCGCCGTCTGCCGTGGTCATCATGGGTCTCCCTATAGACTGCTCCGTCCTCGATCTCAAGTCTCGATTTGAGATCTACGGCTCCATCTCCCGCATCCGTATCGACCGTGACGCCGTCGGTTACATCACTTACCGGACCAAAGACTCCGCAGACGCCGCCATCGCCGCCGGTCATGATCCTTCGTTTGGAGTCACCGTTAATACCAAAAAGGTTCTTTCTTTTTCTTTTGTTTCTTTTTATCTTTCTAGGGTTAATTCGCATTTGAATTGGTGCAGTTTCGTTGTTTAAATTGAAAAGTTCAAATTTTTGTAATTGATAGTGAGCTTGTGACGGTGAAGTATGGAATCGAAATCAATTGACAAATTTTCAGCTTAGTTAAAATTTGAAGCTTTGCAGTTAAAGACAACTACAATAAAACCCGAAATAGAACAAAATGTAACATTTTCTACCTAATTATGTTAAAATTTGATGAAAGTTTGTAACTTTAAGTTAAGGACAACAATGGGGTAATGTTTCAAAGATGAAGATGTGGAACTCTGTTTTTTATGTTAACCACCGTGATTAGTAATGTTTTAAAAACCAAGCCGATGATCAATGTGATGAGACAATTGCATCAGAGTTAACTGATTTGACCGACTTGAACTAAGACGAAACCAACCACACAAATAACTGAACTATAGACGATGCCGTGCCCGATCTACATTCAACATGTTGAACCGTTTGGTTTGGTTTCATTTTTAAAACATTATAAGTATGTAAGGTGTTTAACTCGCATTATGTGTCCTAGGGTATGCCAATTGCTTAGGCTCGTTATGGTACTAAAATGCGGGTTGATAATTGAATATTGGTTTTTTTCTCTCATGTGGGTGGGCGGGCATCCCATCCGGCATTTCCATGTATAATACTCTTGGGGATTGTTATGTTACCTTATCTATACATACATGCTTAGTTTGTTTAATCAATGAATTTCATTTTTAGTACTTCATTACGGAAAATACAGAAGAATGACATTGGTGCATGTGTGTAACAGGTTCAGGTATTATGGGCAACAGATCCTCTAGCAATGTGGAGGGAAGGAGTTGGTAAGAACAAGGATAATGTGTCTATGTCAAAGCTTGTGAGAGCTGAGGTACCTTTGAGGAGGCATGGAAGAGGTAATAGACTTGCTTCAGCTATAGGGAAAACCAAAAGTAGTGAGGATGGTTCTGGTAGCTCAGTTCTTGAAGTTCCTTTCA
>Ga0315914_1005525_pt1 | contig 18342 bp, 4 predicted proteins | sample MpolenodulesMG_FD_203920 | JGI IMG/M metagenome (GOLD analysis project Ga0315914, IMG submission 203920) | Medicago polymorpha root nodule microbial communities from Los Angeles, California, United States - elongated nodules | ecosystem: Host-associated > Plants > Roots > Nodule | place: USA...
TATATATATATATATATATATATTGATGATTTGTGTGCTTGGTATGTGATAATGTGTATGATTGAAATTAACGACTTCAAGAGTGATATTTAATATATGAAGAATGAGGTTGATATGTATTATTTGTATGATCATGTTAATCGGTGCACCCAGAGCACTAGTTAAGGAAACCAGAAAGTTTTAAATTAAAAGTAATACTTTTAGATATTTAAAGAGTTGACTGCACAAGTTTCAATGTCATATTGCTATATTTGTTTCATTAACCAATGTTACGGGGGCACCGATTAACATTACCCTTATTTGTAATATATATTGGTGGTTTGTGCATGTTCTATGTGATTTAAATGCATGACTCATGTCCTCGTGAGCTTAGTTCAATTGGTTGAGACAATGCTTAAAATATGCAAGGTCCGGGGTTCAAACCCAAATCACTACAAAAAAAAATAAAAATGCATGACTACAAATGTCATGTTTAATTCATAAAGATGAAAAGAAAAAAAAAAGAATTGAGTCTAATTTTTCTTATATTCATAATTAAATTTTTATTTAAAATTAATTATGTATGAAGTATTTTTTTTATCATTTTTAATTAATAAATCATGCATTCTCCATGGTTCGATAAGTTTATAAAATATTTCCTTTTGTTAATTGATTCAAGCAAATTGTGAATCAATTTAGAATATAACATATTAAATATTCTAATGACTAGTTTCTTAGTAGGATTTTAGTTGCTTATAGTTTAGATCATTTTATATCAACAGAAAACAATCAGTTGTTTCTGTGGACTATGACATGGTTAATTTTGGGGGAAATAGTTGGTATTGTTGTTTGTTTTAATATTTCCTACACAATAGATGTCTTTCTTTATTCAGAATGATTGTACATCTATACATACTAATATTATTGTAGATTGATGGATTTTTTTTTTTTTTTTAAAATGCAACCTAAACTTTTTAATTTCACTTTGGCACTCCAAAGTATTTTTGTTCAAGCTTTTACCACCAACTATGAGGGGCATTGTTATTTTAGTTAGTTCAGGCTACTAAAATCTTAGGATCGGCCATAGGGTGATGTATACATGAATTTAATTTATGTATATACCCTTATAACATAAAAAAAATAGAACACTTATGGTTGGGGAAAAATGGAACGTGAGAAATGGTTAGTGAAAAATGTTTTAATCGAATTCAAATGCAAGATTGAGAGTAAGGTAGAGAAGAGAAAAACGAAAGGGAGAAAAGGGAAGAGAATGCATAGAGATGTGAAAGGATAATATTTGAAATGAAAAGAAATCAAGGATATTTTTATCAATTTGAGGTGTAACCAAGAATAATTGTGGTCTAACTAAAAAGAATCATCAAATTATCGTCTGGTTTTCACTTAGGGTGTACTGGTTTTAAAGTTTAAAATCACAATCTTAGGAATATTATTCCTTTGAATATTATTACCAGAAGCTTTATTCATGTTATTGTCAATATGTTTGGTAAATAATTTAGTTTTTCAAAAATGTTTTTATATGATTTAATTTAAAAATTTAAAAATAAAAACAAATGTGTTAAAATAACGTGGTTGTGGAAAGTTATGGTTAGTTATCTCTTATATCTATGGGAATGCAAGATATCCACCGTTTGTCGTGGAAATAAAATATGAAAAAAGCAGGTGTAAATTTTATCTCGAACATAATTCATTTAAATATTAAACAAACATGGAAAATGTAAGATTCTCAAGATCACATTTTTGAGAATAAATTTACAATCTATGAACAAAAACCTTTTAAAAATAAATAAATTTCACTAAGTAAAAACTAAAAGTAAGCCCGTATTATTATACCAAAAGACAGACGAAAGTAATAGAATATGAGTTCCTTCGGAAGTTATCTACGAAAGATGTTAAGACTAAAACAAATATTCTTTAGAAGTTATCTACCAAATAGTTTTTAACATTTTTTGAGGTACTTGGGAGACATTGGAAGCACCAGAAAAGCGATGCTCGTGGAATATTGTAACGAGTTATTTTCATATAGTTTCATGTCAACCTCTGTACAAATACCAACAATCGTTTTGTATAAATTTCAATCGAATTGATATTTTTTTTTAAGGACTCGAATTGATATTTGGTTCTTTGACTAAAATGTGTGATAGAGGCAATCATACGCACTATTGAAAATAATTATTGAAAAATCTCAAACAAGAAGTCTTATACTCCAAATATGAATGCGTGTCCGCATCAGATACTGATACTTCACGAATACTCACGAATAGATATTCAAGAAATATTTTGATTAATTTTTAAACTTTTATAAAATATTATGTCAGATACTTGTTGGATACATTATAGATACACATAAATATGTATCCTAGAAAAGAAAAGGTAAAAAAAGGTGAGACAAGATTGTGAAAATTTATAGGAGATATAGATGATTCAACTCAATGTGTGAATAAATAGAGTTATCTATTGATGAACCAAATTTAAAATGTACTCCATTTGTCTTTAATTATAAGACTATTTTTTTTATAAAAAAAAACATTAAGACTCTCTACGTATTTTTATATGTATTTATCATTCTTTTTTCAATTATATCACTTAGCCCCGTTCATCTTCGACGCAAGTTTGTCTTGGAATATGCAAAATTAACATTGAATACATTAATTCATTAAGAGTAAGGTAATTTAGTAGTAATAGTTATACGTATACAAGACAAATTTATTACTACGGAAGAAGTATGTCTTTCTTGATGATGTTAGTGAGTGACGAGACTCAATAAGTTAAACAAAATTTGTTCCCTAAAAAAAAGTTAAACAAAATTTGTTGAGTACTTTCAATTACGCTTTTATTGATATCCTTAAGTAGGTATGAAAATAGATTATTATAATTTACACAGCTCAACAGTGTGTTTTATTTTATTGTAAATTGTGATATTTTATAATCATAATCCCCTCTCCTTCAAAAAAAATAATAACACTCTCAGCTATCACCTATCAAATTTTATCATAAACTTTAAATAAACTATAATATACACGAAAAATATGATACTAACAAATGATTTAAAATACACAACTTGTATGAATCTTGATAAATCTACCAAAAATTTAGAAGTACCGTTTATATGAAATTTACAAGGGGATATGATACCGGAGAACTTTATCAATGTAGAACTTTCAAATGCCAAGACAAATACAAGAATTTTAAATCTTAAAAGACTTTGTCTTCAGAAACTGAAAATTAAATCTTGCAAAGTTTTGGACAAATCCATTAAGCTTCCCTCTATTGCAACCGCAAATAGAATTCATAATGCATCCTAATGGCAAGTGTGTCTCTCAAAAAAGTCATGGACGACTTCTCCAATGTTTTACTTTTGCTTTTTTTTTTTGCTTTTTTTATTTTTTTTATTTTCCAGCACATAATTTACTTCGGCTTCCTCCGCATACCCATCCGCGATTTAGCATATCTAAAATTCTTGTTAAGCAAATATCATACAACGTGAAGTAAAGAAATGCAACCCTGGAAAAACAAATAAATGAAATAAAATAAAACCCAACAAAAAAAGACGCTATGATAGTAGCCAAAGGATACTCTAAACGCACTCCCTCGCCGGCTGGTGAGGAATAAAGAATGGTGCCTTGCAGACTGTTTAAGGCGACAGTTGCGCTAGGAATATCCTGCATGCATGGTTAGCAATCAAACTGAGTGAAATATCAAAATCTTATTATGCAAATCAATTGTGGCAATCAATAGAGCACCACATGATCAGTATTGTTAAAGGGCAACCATGGCGGAATGGAGTGGCAGATTTTTGGACAACCGATGAAGGAAATTTGTGAAGGAATGCCCACAATGGTGTGTTTATATGGCAGATTTTTGGCCTTTCAGCATATTTCGCCATCGACAACATTGCACGTAATTTAATATGCATTTTTTTAACATAAACCAAGTTTTTAACATAATTCAGTTTTATTTATTTTTTAAGATAAAGTTTTTATGTTAGAAGTTATTGTCATTGCATGCAGATAGAGAGAATACCCGGGGAATCTATTTAAAGTTGAAAGTTGAAACATGAAGTAACATGCAGTGAAATAAACTACTCCTATCTACATAATTATTAAATGCGTAACACGAAATTAAAAGGCAAAGAAAGAAAAACCTTGAAATCAACAAATGAAACAGGAGCTCCATATGTGCTCTGCATCTTGAGTTTCAGAAATCCAGGGAACCTAATAGAAGATGCAAATATAAGCAAATACAACTTCAGCTTATACAGATTTTACAAACAATAAAGTACTTCACATGGTTCTTGTACACTGACCTGGAAAATACTTGGATTAGCTCTTGTTCATTACAAGACGGTCCCAAATTAGCTACAAATAAAGTCGCGCATGGGGTGGTATTTGTTGGAATGTAAGGATTGGAACACTTTTTCTGTCAAAAAGAAATTAGAAATGCAACTTTTAAAATGATATACAGTCTCAAATTTGTACGACATGAGGAATAAAAGACATGATTATACATGGTGATTCAAACATTAGAAACATACTGACATAAGCACACCGCATAATAATGATTAAACCTACATTTTATTTTATTAATGGCAAATGATTAGTATAACTAGAAGAGAATATTACAATCAGGCGTCCTTAGAGAAGTGCATGGTATCATGTCAATCATAATAATACTAAAAAACCTGATAAATTAACTAAAGAACATGTCTCTGAGGTGTAGTCCAGTTATATGGGCTGGGATGCTGAAGGAGTATCATGAAAGAGGTCGTTCGATAATTGCTAATTTGCTATAACAAATTCTCCCTCCCCCTAACAAATTAACCACTAACATTTGCTTTAATAAATTAACTAAATAGAAAGCAAAATTGCAAAAATGAACTTAAGGAAATGACCAAACGTGATGGTAGAATGCAGATTTTCCACACGTGATGGAAAATTTGATATATATGTAGATTAGACAGTTTAACCACGCAGGCTTTAATACTGTATGAAGAAAGAGAAAAAAAGAGCAAATGAGCTTCTGAAAAGTTTGTATAGCCCCATAGTAAAGATGGTAGAATTTTATCTTAGGTGATTTGGGTAGGTATTGAGAAGACCTATAGAAGCATCGATAAGCTAAAAAGATTGAATGGGTGAAAGTTTAATGGCTAAAAACAGAGGAAGAACAAAAAAATGGATCAAATCATTGGGAGAGGATCTAGACATAAGTGGTTTATCTTTAAACCTCATAAAGAACAAATTGTATGATATCATTTGGTCCATGTAGCTAGAACCCGTCTAGTCGGAAAAGACTTTATGGTGGTCTTGTTGTATTAAAAGTTGTATGAAATAGCTTGAAGTCTACGACCAAGAGCTTAGCTCAAGTGGCACAAACTACCAATCCCTCTTGGAGGATCAATGAATCCCCGAAGAGAAACAACGCCCCATATACCAGCTTACTATCTTCCTCCCCACATCAGAACCTAGTCATCACACCAGGACATAGATATCATCACATTATGTACCACACCGATGACCATTTAAATGTTAGGAGCAAAGTAATCAAAATGGAAATCTAACCACGGATTGGAGGGGAGATAAAATATGATTGGAAGATTCAATCCGAAATAAAAAGATAAATATTAGAGTATAACTAACTAGTAGGTCTAAAGAGCAACTTAGTGTTACAAAGATCCTAGCATGGTGGGGTTAAGGAAAGGGTCAGACTGCATGACTCTACCGTAAGCAGCCTTTCACAAGACCTACATGGTGGGTTTTACAATCCTCTGAACAGTTGGGATCACAAAGGATAGAGAAATTGTAAAATTGTTCAATCCTTTGAGCAAACATGCAATCTTGACAACACTAAATAGCCGTCAAGAAGAGTCAGACCGGTGAGATCATTGTGCAAATACTTTTTACAACAGAATACTACTATTATTTGTCTAATAGTGGAAAATAGAGCAAAATGGAATATGACTGTAAATAGTTGTACGAGGGAAGAAACTGCTATGTTCTCCAAATCATTACCTTCTATTAAAGCGGATATAAATAGAGAATGAAAAAGGAAGGTGGTTTTCCATTCCTCATAAAGTTACAAAAACAAAGAGAAATGCCACTGATTTTTAGAAAAACTTCTCTCCAACACAAACAAAAAAGACAGGCAAAAACAAGCTTTTGAATTCCTCAACAGACACAAAAAGTGGAGGAGACAAGTTTAATTCAACAGCACTGTGTTTTTTTAGCACATAAAGATATAACCATTTGAACCCTATAATATTTGAAAAATAAATTTAAGGTGACGCGAAAGTTAAATACATTGAGTTTTTTATATCACTAACCAGATTTAGAAATAGACTGTCATGCATAGCATTCCCGTCAGCAATTCCATGACTATAACCAAAAAAGAAAACAAAAATTAGACAATATAGCATGAAATATAAAGGAAACAGCTACCCTAAAAATTTAATTGATAATTCAAACATATTGGTTATTTTCTTCTAGTGGAGGAAGGGTTCGACAATTGAATCTCGAAATAACGTTGGAAATTGAAAAATGTGCTTTATCTGATCTAGAAGCAATCAATTCCATATAACAAGCTGTGATTAAGTAGTGCAGATGACCTTTGTGCAGGTGGATAACCAATCATGTTTGTGTTGAAAGCAGGATTACCCATTCCAGGCATGTGAATGCTGCTAACACCTGCTAGTGCCGAAGAGTGCAAAACATGTGTAATGTGAGCTCATATATAAAGTGTCATTTGTGTGATCAATACTTAACTGGTCTCCAAGAATGATATTAGACATTGAGCTAAGCGAAATAATAGAATAGTAAAGGGAAAAATCCATACAAGTCGCATGCATGGAGAACATCTATGCATTTATCTAGAATCAGCTTACCAGAATCAGGAGTTGGCCATGAGGGTGCTGATCCACGAGCTTTCTTATCCGAGCTAGCTCTCTCATCATCTGCTTGTCAATGAAAATGGCAATCAATCACACCAAATCTATCTGGAGGCTCTAGAAATAAAATGAGATAAAATAACTTTTTGAAGATTACAGCAAAAAATAATCATTTCAAAATCAACCTACTACGTTCCCAATTGGATTATGCTCAGGAGATTTTAGTGAAAACTAAAGTGTTTAAATAGAACGAGAGAAATTTGTTTTTGTTCCACACCTCAATTTGGTGAGAAGTAAGAAAGGTAGTTTTGAGTTGAGTTGTAAAATTAAAAGACAAACCACTTGACTTGAAACTCAATTGAAACTAAAACAACTTCAAAAGCAATTTCATTCTAATTCACCTTTATCAAACATTCATTCAAACTCACTTAATTTTGAGAGAATTGAAACTTTCTAACATTCACCCAAACCCACAAAACCTATCAATTTTTACACATCAAAAGTAGTTCTAGTCTGAATGGCAAAATAAAGAAATTAAAAATCACACCTATCCTTGCACGTTTAGCTCTAGAGTTGGATTTGGCCAGATCAATATAAAGAGTGGAGCCCTTTTCAAGATCAAAGATCATCCCCTACAAACCACATAAAACAAAAAATTATGTTCATATAGCAAAATTGGATGACCAATATATTTACGAGTAAACAATAACTTTGGTCCTTAAATGTGTGAGACAGTATCATCAAAGTCTTTCAATGTGTCAAAACTTCAAAAACATTCTCGGGCGTGTCATCATCTAATAACTAGTAATTCTACAGACCAAACTAACAAACAAAAGACTACCAAATAACTAGTATTCTACAGACCAAACTAACAAACAAAAGACTACCAAACTAAGTAGTAACAGACAACCGACTAGCAAAAGACACATTTGAGCATATTTTTGTAAATATAGTTTTCTCTTTTAACACAGTGGAGAAAGATGAGGAAAGTGAGAGGAATCTCATTCTCCCTCAAATGTGATATACCTGATTAAAAAAACTCAATGGATCAAACACAACCATTTATTCTCTGTATTGTTGAAACACGACCCCTATATTTTTTGTAACACGGTGACACCACCTTACATATTCATGGACCATATAGCTTTTTAATCATAAATTCATTGATGTGACATAAAATAACGAGCACATAGCAAATAGTCATTTTGGTCCTTGAATATGTGAAGCGTTGTCACTATAGTCTTGGGGAATAATCTATTGAGATTACAAAATCATCCCTAAGTGTGTCTTTTGTAAGTAAGTTTATGAACAAATTGTCTAGCAAAAGATATAATCAAAGGCCAAATTAACTAATGAAAGTAATATTTGAGAACCAAATTGAATAACGAAAGACACATTCAAGTGATTAGAATTTTTGGGTAGGGCCTCACTCAACCTTACAAAATCGGCGTGTAAGGTGAGGACGACCCTCACTTATAAGCACATTGTCAATTATATCTCATCCAATGTGGAACTTTTAAGTTTTAAAACATACCCCTGATGCCCAAGAAGGGACATTTGGAGTATGAGCCGTGACCTGATAGCAAGTGGCCCAACGTAACTCATATTGCATCCAATGTGGACTCATTAACATAAATAATTTTGATTTTTGATACATTCAGCTAGTTTCGACAGCGCCTCGCACAATGAAAGAACCAAAATAATTGTTAACTCTAAAAAATAAAAAATAAACATAATATCCTCACATTAAGGGCATGTAATGCCATGATAGCAGATTGCTGATTCGAGAAAACAGCAAAAGCAAAAGCCTGTCACAAAACACACAAAAATTCAGAAACAAAGCAAAGCAATAATCCACAACATCATTATTTTACACGATCAAAATTATACCTGCGACGAATTATTGGGACTCCGAAGATGTGAAGACTCATAACCAGGAAATTCACGAAACAGATTATAGATTTCACGAGGCTTAACATCTTCAGGAAGACCAGCGATGAAGAGAGTGCGAACATCATTGGTTGAAGCAAGCGGAGAAGGAATGTAAGAATCATACACATGTGGTTGTTGTTGTTGTTGTGGAATGTACTGAGGATGAAGATGATGCGGCGGCGGTAGTGGAGCACCGGGTGGCGGTGGAATCACCGGAATGGGTTGATACTGCGGCGGTGGCGGTGGTTGTTGCGGTGGGTAGTATTGATAAGTTAGAAGATTCGGCGGTTGGGTTTGGGAGTAGTACGCTGCCATGTCATCCATTGAAGCTTGATTTTGCAGTTCACTGACAAGCCCTAGAATTTTAATTTTCAGTTTTCGATTTTGATTCTTTTGTTTTTGTCAAAAAATTGAATTGTTTTGTTCGTTATTTTAATAAGATAGTGATTTTTTTTTGTGTGGATTGTAGTGGGCTGATCAATATACTTACGAAGAGTTTGCTTTTCACACCTACTGAGTTTGTTGTTTCACCTCTTAAGATGTGGGAAATCAAATGGAATAGTTGATGTATATTACTATAATACTTTGCACACTATGATTTTTTGTTTTCCAAATATCTTTGTGATTTCTTTGATAATATTTATGCAACTGAAATCTTTTGATTTTTCCACAAGTTTTGTGAAGTAATTGGTGACACAACCCCACATTTTTTTTTTCAAAAGATGTATAAGAAGTTGTTCATAACTCGTTTTATGAATGAATATATATTGTCTTATAAATATATCTATCCTGTAATTGAAATTTTAAATATAAAACATTATTTTGGTATTTCCTCCGTCTCGGATTAAACGAGCCATTTGTTCATTTCACATATATTAAGAAAAATGTATAAATGAATGAGAGCGAAAAAAAATGGTTTTAAGTGTTTTTGTTAAGTATTTGTGCATTCTCCACTATCATAAATGTAAAGTGAAATATATTGAATTAGGAGTGATGAAAATAGTATTAATTAAAGTTGTAATCTGAAAAAAGTAATTAATATTGTATTGAAAAGTGAAATGAGTCGGTTATTTTAGAAAATATGCACAACAAATAATATTTATAGAATAAATCAAATTTGAATGATAACTCATTTTAAAGAAATTCACTAATTTCAATATGAAGAACATTTGATGTGTGTGTCTGTATATATGGGGATGCTAATTTACACCAACATAAAAATACTAAGGTGTAAATTATGAAGTTACACCCACCTAAAATCATTAAAGTGTAAGTTAGCAATTATACCCACTTGATTATTTACACTCATTTTTATAAGTGTTATCAAACAGTTTACACACATCTCATTAATTTACATCCACTCTCTTCATTCCAAGTAGTTTCCATAAAAATTTGTCCCACCCTATACTGAAAAAACATGTAATTATACTAATTCCTTATGTTTTTAATGAATTACTGATTTTCACTTGTGACTTTTTAATTCAAACTCGAATAACAAAATGTTATTATTTTATGAACAACATGTTAATTATTTTTGTTTTTTTCCTCCATTTTTTTCAAAGAACAGTATGTTAATTTTGACCAACATGTTAAATTTTTTATTTGTGCTTATTAATTGTTTGAAAGAAAAAACATTGTGTTCATTAATCTCAAAATTGACAACAGATGTTCAGCCGAGAAACTAGGAAACAAGACATGTCATTCAATTAGTTACAAAACTACCATTCCATTTAAAATTAAGTTTAATAATGACAAATGAGTTTTATAGGAAAAAACAAGTAGGTATAACTTGTTAATTTATACCTTAGAAGTTTTAAGTGGGTGTTATATTATAAACCCTTTTCGATTGTATTTTATGATTCGTGCATCAACATTGTTGAAGTCAATCATCTGAAAAAACATTATTTATTTAGCAATATGACAATATCTTGATCATACACAAAAATATTTTATTTCTAATGTTATTAGTGACATGAATCTTCATCTTGACTATCCAAATAAAGCATGATTTTGTTAAGTGGGTTAATTTTAATAAAATTAGAGAACTAGAAGGACTCTTTAAGAAATTAAAATTTGTTTTATGTAATATATTTTATTGTGCTCTTAGCACAATTTCTTTAGAGGGCATAAGAACACAATTTTTTTAGAGGGCTCTTGCGTCATGCGTTAGCCTTTGTTTGGTTGAAGAGAAATAGGTGAGCGAGAAGTTGAGAAGAGAGAAATACAAGAGAGATGTCTATTTCTCTTGTTTGGACAAGAGAGAAGTTGGGAAGAGAGACACAAAATAATTAGTGGAATCCACCACTTTTTTCAATCTCCACTACCCAGTAGGGGTGGACAACGGTCGGATTCGGTCGGAAATCGGCCTGAAAACCCCAAGTCGAAGGACAACCATGGATGACAGAACGAAATCCACTTTCGTCCATTAGAGCACGGTTACGACGGTTTTTGGGTTGGGCGAAACACGGTTTCAGCGGGTGGGTTGATACGGTTAACCATAAACTCAATTTTAAGCAAGCCAAATTTCAAAGTTGTGGACGGAAAATTTCAAAAATTCACAACAGCCATACGCCAACATCTGAAGAAGAAGAAGAAGAATGCAGTTCACCATAACAACCATGTCACAACAGCCATAACCATAAAAAAAATGAAGAAGCTTGTGTTCTTCTTTACTAAATCAAATCTGAAAGCTTATATAAATCTAAAAACCTTGAATAGATTATGACTGTGCTGCACTTTGTGTTTGGAGAAAAAGCGGAATTGTGGGAGAGGGAAAAGAGAAGTGAAAGAGTCTGGAAAAGTGGAAGTGTGAAAGCATTATGATGAATTTTGAGCAATTAAAATTGTGAATAGAAAAGTAAGAGAAGAATTATGAAGAAGAAGAAAACGAGGAAGGTGTTTGAAAGAGAGAGTAGTTTGAAAGTAGAAGTGTGAAAGGGATTGGAAGAGAGTTGTTGGGAAAGTGGTACTGTGAAAAGAAAAAGTAATAGTAAGAAAAAGGAGTTTTGGCATGTGAAGTGTTTGAGTTGTGGGTCTCAAGACTTAATAATCTGACAATTTTTATTAGATGGGACCCTGCATATAGAAGAAATAATGGTTCATCTATTCTAGACATTATTAATCGGTCGGATATGGGTTGCAGTGGGTGTATATTACCCAACCGCAACCGTCCGTAATCACACATTCATGCCCGTCTTTACCAATCCGAATAACCCGAGTGACCCGCTTGCGTGCGGGTTATTCGAAACGGGCGGTTTGGGCGGTTTTATGAAATGTTGTCCAGCCCTACAGTACCCAACGAAGAAAGTGAGAAGAAATGGTATTTTTCATTCAATTTTCACTAATGCCCCCTTCTCTTTTTCCATTTATCACATTTGTACCATTTCCATGATTTTTATATTAATTATTCTAAGTTTCATAAGAAATCAAATTCAAAATAAAAAAATATATTGAGTTTTTCATTTAAGGGTATTTTTGTTATTATAAAAAACAAACACACTTCTCTCCTATTTCTCTTATCTTTCTCTTAAACTAAACCATACATCAAATCTACTCTATTTCTTTCTTTTCACACTCTCTCTTGCTTATTCCTCTCTTTACAACTTTGCAATATGGTAAAAAAAAAATCCAATATGCATTGCCTCCTTAGGCAACACTTCCAATTAGTTTCGATTATAATAAAAGCAACACTTCCGATTAGATTCGATTATAATAAAAGATCAACTAACCCGACTTGTAAATAAAATTGCACTTAATATTTATATTGTTTGTTACATGATGTTAAACCTACAAATATAATAATATACAAAGAATATTTTTCCAATGCATAAACAATAAAATCCATATAGGATTTAAGAATAGGTTGACAAATCCAATGACACTACATTTATTAAAAAAAAAATCCAAAGACACTACACAGAAAAATGAAATCTCATGGACGTTAGATTCAAAATAATAGGTGGCTTGTTAAAGAAATAAATAATAATAGGTGGTTTGATTTATTTTCCTATTGGGTGGAAAAAAAGTTGTGACACATTTTAAAATAAATGTTCATTTTTTGGTTATGATAATAGTCTTGTTTCAGCTATAAACGTCAACCTGGTGGTAGAAGAGGAAAGTTTCAAATGCAGATGTATACATTCAAGATAGATAGTATATGAAAATATTGGAAACATATTGCATAGAAGAAAAGTTGTGAGAAACTTATATATTTAAAGAGTTAGCTATCGACAACCGAACACAAACTAGAAATCGTATGATTTTTTCGACAAATTTTAATTAAATTCATTTAACGAAAGTTTGTATATTTTGTAGTTTAATTTAACAATAATTAATATTTTAGGAATTTTCCGTATTACATGAAAACTTTAAATTATTAGTATAAATATAAATTGAATTTGATCATAAAATCGAGTTAAATTTACCCTTGTTATCTTTTAAAAAAAATATAAATATTATGTTATATTCATGTATTGAAAATTCAAATATTTTTAATATTCATTTAAACAAAAAATTATTATTTTATATAAATGTGAATATTATAGTAGTTAATTTCTTTTATTAACACAAGAAATTTATTATAGAAATGAATGAATTGCATATATAATAAAGAGTTAATTACATTCCCTAAAATAAAGAAGAGTTAATTACTCATAAGGAGTGGTTATATGTCAATATTTGGAGGTGAGAGACGTTTTAAATACATCATGAATGACTTGTACCTTCCATCAAATAATGAAATCGCACCAAAAGAGAAGTGGTTGGTGTTGCCCGATATGAGTTACGTTATTGCAATTTGCTACAGTAAAGTTGTGATTGAGTTTTTTTTTGTTTTGGTGGTGGTCAGGATTTGAACCCCGAACCTTGCATATATTATGTATTGTTCATACCAACTGAGTTATGCTCACGATGACAAGTTGTTGAGTTGACAACACATAGAATCAATATTTCTGATTTTTTTTCAATTAGAGGACAAATACCCACATTATGTAATCAATTCAAACACAACAAAGAGTTTGACCACCACCTAGTAAAACCATAAACAAAATTGGTGTGACCATTATATAACTAACATTATATATATGTCTTTTATGTTTTATATGGTGGACAAAACACCAACAATTTATGTAGATAAGATTGCACCATATTTTATGTTTTATCCTTTCTTTCATTTCTTTTTATTTAGATATTTTCTCCTGTATATATTCCTTTCAAGTGAATCGTGTCTCTGATAGGAAAGTGGGGGCTCGTGTAAGATACAAATATTTCAAGAAGACACTTAACCAATACTATGCCCACGTTGGTGAAAATCAAACCACGTGTCCTGCTGATGTACATGTACCACTCAAAGATCCTGAGATGCCTGTGAGTGTAGTATCCATGTTTTTTTGGACGGTTGAAGATAATTCGCTATATCTTTGAGTTTATTCAAACTGTAAGTGCCAAAATTGTCAGTAGATATTTGATGTGATACCATAAAGTTTTAAGTTTGATGTAACGTTCTCTAAAAAAAAAAAAGTTGATATAATGTTGTCAATTTCCATAATATTGAATTGTTGTTGAATTTCAATTGATTGTGTATTGTTGATATAATATTGAATTGGTCTCGTGTTATTGATTATGAATGATAATTGTTATTGCGTAAATTATTGTTTGTTGAACATTATTTCTGACTTAGAGATATCTAGACATGCCGTTTTGTACCATCATTTTGCATTTAAATCATGCAGATTGTCCTTTTCTCTACAACTCACAATTAATTACCGTTCAGAAGCAAACAATAATTAATCGAGACATTTTAGTCGGTTCAAGATACTTTTGATCAAAGCGTAAGTGGCTAAAGAGCAATTTTCTTCAACTATTTGACTAAGAGTTAGTGAGGTGTTTACTTTCGTCCTTATTTCCTTGTTTATATAGATAAAAACTTAGCAATCTTTTGCTAGTGTTTCTATTTGATTTTGTATAGTTGATCCTCTTTTTTGAGAAAATTTGTATTGTTGATATGGTTTGTGATAAATGATACTAATGTCGCTACATGTATATTCCGTCCTCACTGCTTTCGTAAGGTTTTTGTTTTTGGGTGTTCCTAGTGGCGGAGCCCTTCATGAGTTAGGGTGGGCCACAGTCCACTCGGAAAAATTAAAAAATTAAGGATCGTAAGTCTATTTTCTGAGATTTTATACAATTTTGTATCTATTTTAGATTCCGGCTGATCCAAATTTTTGCAAAGTGGTGTAGTGGTCCACCTGAAAAATTTAAATAATTCAATTATAGGTCTATTTTACGAGACTTTAAACATTTTTTCAACAGTTATAGTTTTCCACGGTTTCAAAAGTGGCATAAGTTATTGTTGTGAAGCTTATACTTGGCATGTTAACGGAGGCTTATAGACATTCGAATTTGCATGGGTTTCAAATATCCCGCATATTGTTCTGTCAACTGATAATTCTCTCGATTAATAGTTGTAATGTATAAAAAAAAGTTTCGTAATTTATAGTAGTTGTTAAATATGTAATTATTTAAGTATCCACCCTATCTTTTTAGTCATAATCCATCATTTTAACTTTGTACTTGGTTTTATTATAACTTTAATTTGTGTTTATATATTATAATTAATTTTAGAAGCGACCCGAACTTTTTTTTTTTGGCTCCATAACTGGATGTTCCGTATATTTGTGGCATCTTTGTATTTTTTCCTTCTATCCTCGAGTTTTAGTGCTCCTTGCAACGGCTCGGCGTGAATAAATTTGCCATTTAAAAAAAAATGTCGCGCTGGAACTTCATGGACTCAGGTCCAGGTCCCACATTTGTAATAAAAAAATGTAAACTTTAAATCTATGAAACAAAATGTAACAATCTTTCAAAAATATTAAAAAATCAATCCTCGTGTCCCACGATTGAATTATTAAATGTGCAATGATGTTAGATTAACGGTTATGAAGGCATTGCACATGTTGCATGCAGAGAATTAAATTTGCCTAATTAAACAATAAATTAAAGAGTGATTAATTAATTCTTATCCCCAAAACACATACACATCTCTAGTAAGATTATTACCGACCATAACTCCTCTTATATAAAGAACCAAAACCAATTGTGTGAATCAAACTATCACTATCACTATCACTATCACCATGGAGAATCAAACTGAACCAAAACTGAAATCAATTTTCTTACCTTTTCTCTCAACAAGTCACATAATTCCATTAGTAGACATGGCAAGAGTCTTTGCACTTCATGGTGTAGATGTTACCATAATCTCCACAAAATACAACTCCACCATTTTCCAAAACTCCATTAACCTTGATGCTTCACGTGGTAGATCCATCAGAACACACATCATCGAATTCCCGGCTGCAAAAGTTGGTATCCCAGTAGGAATAGAAGCTTTCAATGTCAATACACCAAAAGAAATGATCCCAAAAATCTACATGGGACTTTACATCCTTCAACCCGATATCGAAAAATTGTTTGAAACACTTCAACCTGATTTCATTGTCACTGACATGTTTTTTCCTTGGTCAGCTGATGTTGCAAAGAAACTTGGTATTCCTAGGATTATGTTTCATGGTGCTAGTTACCTTGCTCGTTCTGCTGCACATTCTGTAGAGGTTTATCGACCTCATTTGAAAGCTGAATCAGACACGGATAAATTCGTTATACCAGATTTACCTGATGAATTGGAGATGACAAGATTGCAGCTACCAGATTGGCTTCGGTGTCCGAATCAGTATACTGAGTTGATGAAAGTGATTAAGGAATCAGAGAAGAAAAGTTTTGGTTCTGTTTTCAATAGTTTTTATAAGCTTGAAAGTGGTTATTATGATCATTACAAGAAAGTTATGGGAACTAAAAGTTGGGGACTTGGACCTGTTTCTTTATGGGCTAATCAAGATGATTCAGATAAAGCTGCAAGAGGGTATGCAAAGAAAGAAGAGGGTGCAAAAGAAGAAGGGTGGTTGAAATGGTTGAATTCAAAACCAAATGGTTCTGTTTTATATGTAAGTTTTGGTAGTATGAATAAATTTCCTTATTCTCAGTTAGTTGAAATTGCACATGCACTTGAAGATTCAGGTCATAATTTCATCTGGGTTGTTAGAAAGAATGAAGAAAATGAAGAAGGTGGTGTTTTTCTTGAAGAGTTTGAGAAGAAAGTGAAAGAAAGTGGAAAAGGCTATTTGATTTGGGGTTGGGCCCCACAGCTTTTGATTCTGGAGAATCAAGCAATTGGAGGGTTAGTGAGTCATTGTGGTTGGAACACTGTTGTTGAAAGTGTGAATGTTGGGTTACCAACAGTGACATGGCCTTTATTTGCTGAACATTTTTTCAATGAGAAATTAGTGGTTGATGTGTTGAAAATTGGTGTTCCTGTGGGAGCTAAAGAGTGGAGGAATTGGAATGAGTTTGGGAGTGAGGTTGTGAAAAGTGAAGATATTGGGAATGCTATTAGGTTGATGATGGAAGGTGGTGAAGAAGAAAAAGCTATGAGGGAAAGAGTTAAAGAGTTAAGTGTTGAAGCTAAGAAAGCTATTCAAGTTGGTGGTTCTTCTTATAATAATATGGTTGAATTGATTCAAGAGCTTAAGTCTATTAAACTTGCTAAGGTTTAAGCTTGGAAGAAGTTGCTACTAAAAATCACTTTTTTGTTTTGTTAAATGTTTGTCTTTCTTTTGTTGATCCTATGAATGTAGTTGTGGTAAGTGTGAACTGAAATGTGTTGCAACTTAGAAGAAGGTAATAAATGATGTACTTTTTTTTTACAATGTGTGTGTGATAAGGAAAATGGAAGGCATACAACAATATTTGCTATATTACAATGATGTACTTTCATTGTAATTTTATTTCAAAAGTCGTAGTATATTTAATTTTACTAAAAGCACAAAAATTGCTCTTTTTAGTGTAAAACATCTAATTAAATCCGTTTTTAAATTACCCACGCCATCCGTGCTTGAGTATTTTTATATTAATTTCCTATTTTCCTAGCAGTGGAAAAGAGGTAATGTATTTTGTTTTATTTTCATCATTTTATAAATAAAAAATAAAAACGAAGAGGAGTAATGCAGCGAATTTTTTTTTTTCTGCCCTAGTTTTTGCCAAAAATTCCAAAACTGCCTTACTTTTTTAAAAAAATTGCAGAATTATCCTACTTTTTCTGACTTTCTGGTACCCCTCCACTTGGAGTTGGGGGTACCCTAAAAAGTGACGAAATTTTGTCCTTATTATACCCCGCAACTTGGACTTGCGAGGTATTTTTCTATTTTTTCGAAAATTTTAAATACCCCTCTACTTGAAGTTGGGGGGTATTTTCGTTTTTTTTAAAATTTTAAATACTCCTCTACTTAGAGTTGCGGGATATAATAAGGACAAAATTTGTGCATTGGTTTCCGTTTTTGCATGCATAATATATAAAAAAATAATTAAAATAATTTATTTTTATAATTTAGGCATTAATAAAAAAGTAATTATAATAATAGTGATAATATTTATAAAATTAAAAACATACCAAATACAATAAATATGAAATAAAGACTAGA
>Ga0315914_1005526_pt1 | contig 18338 bp, 15 predicted proteins | sample MpolenodulesMG_FD_203920 | JGI IMG/M metagenome (GOLD analysis project Ga0315914, IMG submission 203920) | Medicago polymorpha root nodule microbial communities from Los Angeles, California, United States - elongated nodules | ecosystem: Host-associated > Plants > Roots > Nodule | place: USA...
ATCATTGAGTTATAACTAAAATGAAGGTTCGAATTATAGTTCTTACACATCCATAAATGAGTTAATAAAAATAAGAAGGAAACAACTCAATTTATGATGTTTGAAACAAAAGAATGTTGGAGTACTACGTCCACAATTCATACTCCTAGATCAACAATCTTTTTCAACTCTTCTGATTTTGAAATTACTACACAAATAACATGGATGGGGAAGAGATCAAACGCAACTATATATGTGTGTTCCAGATCCCATACCTGATAATCGTGCACAATTATGCAAGTTAAAGTTTTAATACTGCTTAGTAGTCTAAAGTCTCTCAAAAAATAAGTATTGTAATTGAAGTTCAGAATATAACAAAATTGTGTACTGCATATTCAAATACAATTCAAAAGTAAGGAAGTCTTTGTAGCAATTAAACCTATTAGTTATTCATTATTAATTTTAACAAATCAAAATGGAATGAATATATTTACATAACAAAAGCGAAATGCCCAACACACAACGTGTGAGACCAAAACACAATTTTTTTACAAACGAATACAATGTCAAAACAAGCTTACAAAACAACCAAAAAAGTTACAAACTCATGCCTAAATAGTATAAGGGATTAAGCCACCAATTAAGATATGAGTGTTGATCATTTCACATAATCAAAACACATGTGCAATATTGATCATGTCACCATCTAGATAAATTTGTTATTTATATTTCGTCAATTAAATTACGAAAATGAATAATTTCTAAAGTTGAAATTGAAATTTATTAGAGATTTTCTTATAATTTCATAAGTTTTGAACATTTTACACCATCAAAGCACATGCCACATCATCAAAGTTCATGTCATATCATTTAAAATATGTGATATCACAACTTTTAGTCTAAACACAAGAGCTAAAATGATGGATTTTAAAATTATTGGATCAACTGTATGAGGGGAGGAAAATAGAAACAATAATTACAATTAAATCTTTTGTCAAAATTTTTTTTTACAATTAAACCTTTAAAATATAACAGGTTTTCTTGTGGTTATAAATTGTGGCTTTGTTGTACAAAGAGGGCTACATACATTTGTAGCAATATCTTTCATTGTTTGAATAGGTATGGGTCATAATAACCACATCTTTCACGATCTTATATGTGCCAAATATCTAAGAGCTAGCAATAGTAACATTGTAATATAAAGCCTATGATGCAAAAATAAGATGCATAATGTCCAAAACATTGATTAGACACTAGAGCATTTCATTACATCAAAGTCTAGTTTATGTTATGACAAAATCAGAAGGTTTTGTTTTTACCAAACAAAAGACATTATTAATTATTTTGAAAATAAACTTTTGGATACTTTTTATTCTCCAAAAAGAAACACCCAAGGTCTCAAGTGTGTATTAATCTAAATGGAGATGTTAATAGTAATTTAAGGAATTATAAATGGCCAAGCATTTGACATACCCCATGTCAAGACAAATCCTATTGTTGTGGGTGCTATTTATTAGATACTCTTTTTTTGCATCAAACAGTGTTCAATTCCCTACTAACCATGGAGGCACACTAGTCCAATAGTGCTTGTGAAATAGACTGGGGAGTAACAGTGGAAAATTGTTCTACCACTAATGTCATTTAAGATCAACAATACAAGGAATGCATTTTTTTCTTTCTTTCTTCAGAATAGGAAAAAAAATGAATTTTATTAAATAAGATGAGATAAGTACAAATGATACTAAATTTACTCTAAGTGATAAAGTATAAGTAGTACGTACCCGCCCCTCTCAGAAGCAAAGATAATTCAAAACCTATCACAAATTACTTTAGCATACAACTGAAAAGGACATTGAACAACTCATAATAAAGACATAGACATGGAGAGGTCAACTTGATATCCAAAAACCATTTCTAAGATAGATTCTTTATCGCATCTACCACCTCTTCTACTTTGGAAACCATAAAGTTAAAGATGTGATCATTTCTAGCCTTTCAAATGAGTCATGACACATGTTAAACCATACAATGAATGTTGATATCACCGATGAGGTCCTTACGACAATGGGAGTTGAACATGTACTATTATGGAGTATAAATCAACTATTTACCTTTGTTCAAATAAAAATAATTACTTACCAATTGAATCAACTTCGGTTAACAACTTTGGAATAATTTGTATTCTCCGAAAAGAAACATCCTAAAAATGCAAGATCCCATTTACTTATTAATTAGGAGAAAAGACATTTTTAAAGTGAACAATTGTCTTTCATGTTTTACCTTTCAAAAAAAAAATTGTCTTTTATGTTTTAAAACAACAAAAAAGTCAAAAGAACAATTAAATTATTATTTTTTTGGTTACAGAACAATTTAATTATTTATTGTGGTGCATCATCCATATCTAGAAATTTATCCTCTTTTAATTACAAATAGATAAAAGGTATTTTTTTTCTCATTGTTAATAAGTAAAAACTATCACAAATCTAAAAGTAAAAATATAATTATTTTTTTCCACAAAGTAATGGGCCCTAAGTGTATACTAATGAAAATGCAGTTTAATGCTTAGAGAATTTCCAATTTTACATTCGTTCGGATTGTATAATTTGAAACATGTTTATGTTCTTTTGGATTATATAATTTGAACGCATCTTGTATACTATTTGAACTCTGCCTCGTCCAATTGACCTTTTTTTTACGCATTTTAGAGTCTATAATCCAGAGCGTATTTTTAAAGTTTGGATAATAGAATATGAAACAATATCGTAGTTTATATGCATGACCATTTTTTTTTTAAAAAAAATCATACAACAATTACCCCACTTTTCTCTCATTCACTCCAAACCCATCCAAAAAGCACATCATTTCCAAGCACAATCCAAACATCAATGGACTTCATACACACTAGTTTTGCTTGAATGCAAAGGTAATGCAACTGTGTAAAACCTTCTTAATTTGATGTATATACATTTTTGTTTCATTCACGTTAAACTGTATGTACTAGCGTCATTTGGATTATATAATCCAAATATTTCACATTCGCAATTAGGATTATATAATACAAAAATAGACCAATTTTCTAAAATTGTTTGTATTATTCATATATAGATGCTCCTAGTGATCCTCTCGATGATTTGACACCTGACATTACAACCTCTAATTATTGATCGCCATATTGATGTGAAGCCATACATTGAACATTTAGTTATGGATCCTCTTGGCAATGCCAAATTCGAGCTTTAACCTGTAATTATGGATCCTCCTGACAATGTCAAGGTTGCACCTTCACTTGCAGCTTGTATTGGTTGGCACATACATTTTACGACAAAAATCAATTTTACTTCGTGAGATGAGTTGTTGACATGGGTTCAAGCGGAAACAGAAGTTTGAATTTATTGTTGTTATTAAAAATTTATATTGTGTGGGGGGGTGTAAAAGATAATTTGTTGTATTGGGACTTAAAAGAGGAGGTTCATATAAATAGTGCAAGAAGTTGTTGAAACGAACCAATTCAACACCCGTGAAGTGCAAGTGTCATAAACATGTAGAACATCTAAAACCATAAGAGAAGAGACTTCTTCTCAAGATTACAATCTCAATGGTCGTTTTAAAAATATTCTCATGACTTTGAAGAACACAAATGGTCGTGGTTCAATTACTATAGAAGGTTTAAAGAGTATAGCAGGGGTTGAAGATCACAAATGCAACATCTCATGAAATGTTTGGTTAAATATACATATATGTAGAACTATAGATTGGTTGGTGATTCAGAAATTGCCAAAGATATTTCTTGGCCCCATTCGGATTCCATCAGATTTTTTTAATACTTTTCTAATGTGCTTGTGATGTATTTCACTTATAAAAACAACAAATATCGTTTATCGTTGTTTTATTTTGTCGGTATTAGTTTTACATAGTTGATCTTGCATTTTTTTATATGATGTATGAGAAAGGAAGACAATGTCGCTTGGCATCTAGAGAGCTATTGAGATTTTTTGGAATGTCCAGATAATGGTCCAAGGTAATTCTGACCGAATGAGATAATGCTATGATGAATTCTATTGTCAAAATTATCCCCATTTATAGTGTTTTACTATGTCGATACCACATCTAAAAAATGTTAGAGCAAGAAATAAGATGGATTGCAAAGTCAAAGATATCAAATCCATGGATGCAAAAGAGATGAAATCCAAATTTGTATGGAAAGCAGTTATGGATGCATGTGATGCTATAATGGAGTCTGAGTCAAAGGAAGCATATGATGATTCTATTCGTTTGTTCAAAATCGTATGTACAAACTTTCCAAAAGTCTTGGAATATGTCTATTGTAATGCATTGGTTGGAAATAGATAAAGCACATAGCTGTAGTATTGATAAATTTAATCGTGGTTGCTTATATAGTACATCATTGTCGCGTGCGTGTAAAATTGCTAAGAATATGTTGCATAAAAAACAATAAAATAAAATAAAAGATAAAAGGGGTTTTTGCAATTTAGTCTGTTTGCATCAGAGCAAGATTTAGGAGTTAACCTGGTTTATTACTGCAAAATGTTAGCGGCGCTTAAGATTCTTTTAATCCCCTTTATTTGTTTGTTGGAATTAATTAATGGTCAAATATTATTCAGTTTTTACTCTTTTCTATCTAAATGATGAGTTCGTGGGATTTTACTACCTATCAGCTGTCAAGTTGCACCTACTGATCACACAAGTTGGTGCGTGTGTCGCCTTACTCTTTCATAGGTTTGGGTTCATCGACATCCAACTATCAGTTGCAACCTTCCACTAGAGTTTCTACGTGTTTCAGTGTTTAGGATCGTCAATCCTACAGGGAGATACACTTACGTGTGTAGAAGTAACGTGTAGGTTCTTACTTTCTCAGAGGTATTTGAATGAACAACAGGTATTAGGGTTCCTCAATTCTCAGTGTCCTAAAGGTACCCTCGTCTATTGAATCTTATAAGGACATCAACACACTTTCCTCTCGATAGTTCTACAAACGAGCAACCATATCTCGTCTACCTTACCAAGGATGAAAGAAAAATGAAGTTATTAGGCTAATTTAAGTCATGAAGTCACTATGTTTCCCTAATTAATGTTAATCGTTATCATAGTTACTTTCTGATTCGGGCATGTTTGCACCAATATTAGGTATGTACTTTTCCTAAGTACCGTTATCTCATTGTGGTTCGCACTAGTAAAATTAAGTAGGATTCAATAAATAACTAAATAAAGAACTTAAATTAAATAATCTAAGAAACAAAATATATGTTCATCTTAGAACCCTAGCCTAAAAAGGTTTATTAACTCATGGTAACTAAAGACAAATTACAAATGAAATCAAACATACCCTAGAGACTTAGAGTGGCGAGAGAGACTCCTCCTTTGAAGCTCCAAGTGCTTGCCTTCCTCTTGAACCACTTCGTTCTGAATGAGAAAATATGAATGAAAGTTTCCACCTGAAGTTGGGTTAAAAAATCGGGATTTTTCCACTTAAAAGTAGCAAAAAGCAGTTATGGCCTACTCCCAGCAAAAAGTAGCGCATGCCTGGGCACACAAGGCTATTTTTCATGCGCCTCAAGTGTGACAGTACACTTGGGGCAAATGGCACACACTTGGGGCATCTTAGCACCCTTTGGGCGCTTCGGTGCAATTTCGTGCGCGGAATCGCCTGTTTCTTCGTTCTTTTGGGTGTTTGCTTCCATATAAGATGTCTTGGGACTTGGGAACAGAATTCCTCCCATTGCAATGTCTTCTGAGACCTCTTACATCTTTATTCATTGTCTTCCCAAAGTTTTCACAAGTCTTCAAATATTTTATTTTGTCGATTTGCATGATTTCTTCGTGAATTACATCAAAACACCTTATAATTGCTATGTTTCAGGAAAAGTATAATTACATGACTCATATAGAAAACATTATAAAATGTCATGAAATCATATACAATTGTTCTAATACTTCTCTACTCTGGATGAAAAACTAACTGAAAATGACTGAAAAACATGCTAAGAATAATATAAGATGACATGTCATCACATATCCACGCTTCAGTTCGTCTGCATATAAGTTCTGAAGGGTACCTAGATCCAATCAAAGTTGGGCCTTGGCCCACACCCGAAAGAGTTTTGTTGTTGAAGAATGTTGTTCACACGTCACTCAATGCTAGGAAACACTAGTATTTTACCAATATAACCTCATTGGCAGTTAACTACCGATGAATTTTAACCAGCGGCAGTTAACTGCCGATGGACATTTATGTCTTTTTTTGGTGTGTTTCAGCCTTGTTTGAAGTGCATATAGCAAATGTCTTTGTTGTTTGAGAAACCACATATTAGACTTAGCACTCACCTTGTTTCGAGAGAGAACCTAATGTCTTTCATATTTTCCCACATTAATTACATTCAAACTTCATCTTCAATTGCACGTGGATTGAATTGGAATCAACACATTCCAACTCTCTAAGTTACATTTTGAGTAAAAAAAAACGTTACATATTAATGAATTTTGATCTAACCGTGTATATAAATACTACAAACCAATTGGAAGCAATATAACATCAATTTTATACCTCTCCCTCACAATATCAATGAATGTTATGATTTCAACTCTCGTGGGTTTGCAATGGCTATCCATCATAGTATTAACACATGGAAAACCTCTCAATTTGCGAGAAATCCCAATCCCCAAAGATCTAGCCCTAAAGATTAGTCGTAACTCGTAACCCACAAATTCTTTCTCAAGCATCAACCGATTATGGCCACATTATTCATGAAAACCCCTTTGCAGTTTTGGAACCAACATCAATTAGTGATATTACTAACTTGATAAACTATTCAAACTCTCTCCCACAACCTTTTACCATATCCCCTAGAGGACAAGCACATTCGGTTTTAGGACAAGCCATGACACAAAATGGCATTGTTGTGAATATGACTCAACTCAATTGGTATAGAAATGGGTCTGGAATTGTAGTGTCTAATTGTGATGTGAAAAATCCATTAGGTTGTTATGTTGATGTGGGTGGAGAACAATTGTGGATTGATGTTTTGAATGCTACACTTAAGCATGGACTCACACTTCTCTCTTGGACTGATTACTTGTATTTGACTGTTGGTGGCACCCTCTCTAATGCTGGAATTGGTGGACAAACTATTAGATTTGTACCACAAATCTCCAATGTTCTTGAATTGGATGTTATTACATGTATAAATTATTTAATATCTTTTCGGGTTATAAAATATGTGTATGTCTATGTCAAAAATGAAATAAAAGCCTAAATATGTAACACTCCATAAAATTTGCACATGATAGAAAAACTCTTATCTTAATTATTTATATTCTTATTTATTTATGAGGAAGTTGACAATTTAGTCAGAGGGTTAAAGTTTGTTCCTACATTTATGTTCCAAAAAGATGTGACATACGAGGAATTTCTAAACAGAATTCATACAGATGAGTTATTTCTTAGATCAAAAGGCCTTTGGGATGTTCCTCATCCTTGGTTAAACATGTTTATACCAAAGTCTAGAATCTCAGATTTTAATGTAGGTGTGATCAAGAGCATTATTCTTAACCAAAATCTTACTGCCGTATTGGTTTTAGTATACCCCTTGAACAGAAACAAGTAAGTTTGTTACTAAATTATTTAAATTTTGATGATACCAATAAATTACATTTTAGTCTTAAAGAAATGATATTTGTACAACCATTTTTTAACAACTTTTTCTTTCATACTTACATTATCTTCTTATTCTCTCTCTTCCTTTTTTTTTCTCTCTCTCTCCCTCTCTATTATTTTTGACCAATCAAATGAGAGAAAATCAAAGTTGTCATAGAAGTTGTACCGAAGAGTTATACATATATCACTACTCTTAGTCTTATTTAAATACAAAAGACATAAAAAAAAAAAAATTAAACATGTTCAAGGGGTTCGAACCCCGGACACCCCACTTATTCAGCTTATAAGGTGAATTCTAGCCACTAGGCTACCTGACAAAAAAATAAATAAATATTTTAGTTATCAACATAAAATAAGAGGGGAAAAACGTGCAATTTTTATTTAATTTCATTGCTATTTGTTAAGAGATGTCAAAATTAAAGGCTAATGTTATTTTATTTTTCATCTCTAATTAATATAGTATGGATATTTGAATGTGTACATATACTTATGTGAGGGTTAAATATAATCAATATATGCATTGAAAATCCGCAGGTGGGATGATAGGATGTCAACAGTTACACCAGATGAAGATGTGTTCTACATTGTAGCTCTTTTGCATTCTGCAAATTGGTTGGATGAAGTGAAGACATTTCAAGCTCAAAACTATGAGATATTACAATTTTGTAATGATACTGGTATTAAGATTAAAGAATATACTACGGGAAATAAAACACATCAAGAATGGATTGAACACTTTGGACCCAAATGGAAACTTTTTGAAGATAGAAAAGCTAAATTTGATCCCAAAAGAATATTGGCACCTGGACAAGGGATTTTCCAATAGACAAAGTTGTAGGATTCAATTCCAAGTCTATTATTAGATGGAAAATTTTATAATTTTAAATAAAAACACAGCTACACATGTGTGAATGTGCTCTTTTTAAATAATGTAATTGTTGAGTGTTGATAGAACTTAACATATGAAAATCAAAATAAAGGAGTATTTAATGTGAAATTTGAGATAAATATCTTCTGTGAAATAAAAGAAATGATATTTAATTTGTGAAATTGTTATTGTATTATTGTATGTGCGTACAAAAAAAATATTCTTCAGAAAAATATACTACTAAAATATGTAGTAGTTGAATTCGAATAAATTTAATTTTTAATTGTTTGAATTGATAAATTAACCTTTATTAAAGTTCAATGGGTCTCTTTTCTTATATATGTATGTTAGAACTAAGAATAAGTATTCCTCGTGAGCTTAATTGAGTTAGTAGAGAAATTGCATAAAATAATATATGTAAAGGTTGTGGTTCAAACTCTGAACAGCTCATTTATTTACCTTAAGAAATGAAATTATAGTCACTAAACTACTTGACATAAAAAAAAAAATTAAAAACCTCAACTTAAATGACTTGGACATGGACATGCCACATCATCACTTAACTGTCGCCGCTACTTATTTGTAACAGAAAGGGTAACGGTGTAAACATTTGAAGAGTTAAAGAACTTAATTTTGTGTAAACAAAGTAACTTAAATGACTTTTTTTGTTACAAACCTCAAACTCAAATGACCCCTAATATAATTTAGCATAAGAAATTCATCAGCTATATGTTATAAATATATATATAGGGTTAAATAAGTTTTTGGTCCGTAAAATTGTAGTAAATTTGTTTGTTTCTCATTAAAAAAAGTGACATGTTTCGATCCCTATAAAAAATTTCAACACATACTTTTTTAGTCTTAAAATTGAAATTTGATTAATTATGCTTAAACATTTCAATTTGAAAAATGAGTTCTTTAATTTTTATAAGGACTAAAACGTATCAATTTTTTATGAGGATTAAAATCAAATTTTGCTAAAACTTATTTAATCAAAAAGTATATAATAATAAATTCCCCTGAAAATTACATATTGATGATGCATTTTAACTAAGGCGCGCTAGCATAAATTCGACATACACGTAACGTTCTTCTCAGTTCATCACTTGATTCTTCTCGGTTCAACACTCCGGTTCTTGATCTTTAATATCAAGATTAATAACAACTTCATCTTAGTTCTCAAAATTTGATAGTTGATTCTTCTCCCTTCATCATTTTTCTAAGGTACGTACTACTTGTCATTGTATAAACCCGTTTATATGTATATCTTTTGAATTAGGTTCTTGAAAAAATTACGTGGAGAAAGATTATAACTTCGGTCCCTTCAACCTAAAAAAAGAAATGTAAAGAATAGTGTCTTGCTTTGTGTATGCACATTGAGAGAGTAATATATCTAGAGTGATATGATGGGGAAAGAAAAATGAGTTCTTTAATTTTCCCATGATGGGAAAAGCTCTTATTCACCATTGAAGAATTGGTATCTTTTGTACCAAACACAATGCTTATTTATAAATGTGCCCCTACACCTTAAACAAGTTTTTTGCGCCAACTTTTTTACGATGAAATGGCCAACATATGTTTATCTCGATTACAATTATTCTCTAGACAAAGGGTATGAGATTTGTGCCAAATATACTTATGTCCAACATACTCATTTATGAGATTTTCTGTTTTATCAACGAGCAAAAAAATGCCTAGAATATGATTGAGTTTTTCCAAATACCCATTTGCCCCTATCTAGTCTAAACCAATATAAATAAAATGAAACGTAAAGTGATATATTGTTAAATGGTGTTAAAATGGGATCAAATATATTGTTTTAATCCTTGAATCATTGTTGATTAATTGTATATACATTTTTGTGTTGTAGGATGGCTGATCAAAACTCACCTAACACTCTAATTTTATCTGCCAAAATTTCATTTTTGAAATTTGTTCCGTTTCTTGATGCCGATTATGGAAACGTTGGAAGAGCATTCCATGCAATTGGAAGATCTCACGGTTTAGTGTCATACGAAATCGGAAAAATGCGTTTTAGAGGTGCTATTGCTCTAGCTAGAAGTGACGTTCAACTTCCACCGACCGTAAAAGTTCCTATTTACGGTCCCGTGAGCATAGCTCAGTTGGTAGGACAATGCATTATTATATGCAGAGGCCGGGGTTCGAACCCCAGACACCCCACTTATTCACCTTATAAAGTAAATTTTAGTCACTAGGTTACCTGACCAAAAAAAATAAAAATCCCTAGTTACGTTTTCCTTTTAGTCTTCCATTTTGGATTTTTTTTTTTTAACCGGTAACTTTGAACTCTCACTTTGCCGTAAGTTGAATTTTGTATTTTTACCCCTGTTCAAGTGGTTTATATATATTATTAGTGTTATCTTTTATTATATATTTATACATATACTATATATAAAGACAATAACCTCTTTCAACACTTTTGTGCTGACTTTTTCTCTTTTCAAGAATGTCCTCAATTTTCAATACAGATAACGCATGTAATAAATAGATATGAATAAATTTAAATATTAAGAAAAATGAAACAAACATGATATGAGTATATATATGTCAATTTTTTTTTCCTTTTACCCTTTAAAAAGTGTAACAAACTAGACGAGGATATCTATAGTTACTTTTTCATCATCCCAATTATACCTTTAAACAATTTTTCTATAATAAAGATTGTTGTTGGTGTCATTAAAAAAAATTAGAATTTATATTATATTTTTTGTGATATTGTTTGTGTCATTGAAATAGAAAATCATGATTAGTTTGATTTGTTATAATATAAAAGCAAATATCATTTATATTTTTACTTTTTATCAAAATTATAAAAAAAAACCGTTCATAATTTTCAAACGTTAACGTAATAAAAAAAGTAGAAAGACGGGCACGTGAGTGTCTGTCTTTGCGCTAGTTGTATATAAAGAAAATACGGGGTTTTAGGGAGATTTTGGTCTGACTTTTTTGTTATTCCAATTATACCCTTAAACAAAATTTTCTATAATAATGTTATATCGTTGGTGTTATTAAAAAAGATAAGAATTTTTTTTATATTTGTTATATTATTGTTATCATTGAAAAATATAAATATGATTTGTTGAGTTTGTTACAATTGAAACTATCAAATATCTATACTTATAATTTTAATCAATATAAAAAATATTGTTTTTAATTTGCACACAAAATTTCTATAAAATATCGTTGATAATTTACGCGCATTAGCACAATAGAAAAAACGGAAAGATGGATATGTGAGTACCCGTCTTTTGCTAGTATATAATAATGTTTTTTTGGTGGTCCAAGAGTGAGCAGAACATCAGAGAAAAACATAGACATCTCGACTACGTCAACACCTCCAAAAAACTCTCATCCTTTGCCATCCACTTATAATATATATTAATATAAAATAAAAAGGAAAAATATGTAAAGGCGGTGTGTGCGTGTGTGGGGTTTAAAATTTACAATCACTATGGATTACTGATATATGTAATACTCATTCTCACATCATATTAATGACTTAAAAAGTCATATTTAGTATATGAATAATGAGAGAGATATGCATTCTTTGCAAAAAATATTTGTGGTTTATGCATATAGTTGACGTTGTTTGTGATTGAAATGCACGACTATAAGACTCATGCTTAATTCATTAGAATGAGAGAAATTCAATTTTGTGTGATTTATCTAATGTTTAAGTTTGATTCTTTATTATAAAATTAAATATATGTTAATTGTGTTTTATATCTTTTTCTTCATTGATAAAAGATGCATTCACTAAGCTTGTCCGACAGGTTTCTAAAATTCTTCTCTTTGTTAATTTATTCAACGAAACTATGAATCAATTAACAATAACATCAGATGTTGTAATGACTATTGACTAGTTTCTTAGCATGATTTATATTGTTTACTTTTAGGTCATTCCAAATATAGAAAAAAAAAGAATAAATTTAATTGTTATTTGAGATTAAAGCTTGATTAGTTTTGAGAAAAAATAGTTAGTGGTGTTATCTTATTTTGTCTGTTGTGGTTTTTCTTATATTTATTTATATTAGTTATGTGGTAATGTGTATTTTTTTTTGGCGGGTTGTACATGTAGCACTACTAGTGCTATTATACATTTGATTGTGCCTTTTGATTTATTTTTGCAAATTTTCAACGTCAATTTTTTATCTTCACTTTGACACCTTAAGTTCTTTTGTTTAAGTTGTGTCCCTCTCCATAGACGAAACATTTTTAATAATATGATTAGGATGAGGGCACCATTATTTAAGTTGTCGTTGGGAACCAAAATTCTCAGGGCCAACCCTGGTCTTAGACATAGAAAAATAAATAGCGTGTTTATGGACCATGATAAGTCTCCATGGCACATTGCTTCCTCATAGTTAATCAGGCTCGCACACCATGCAAAATTTGTCAAATTAGTTTACCATATATAGTTAATGGTTATATATATTATTAGTATTTTTATCTTTCATAGTATTATATTTCATTTGAAAATGTCCATATTGAGACGATAATGAAATCAGAATGAATTGCACAAGGAAATTCACGTACACTTGCATACCTAGAGATTTAATTTTTGTGCATTATTAGTCGTGTCATTGACATGTTCATGCATAGTATGATACCAATAAAACTTCATGGTGGTGAAAGTAGTCAATAATGTCCCAGAAAGTGACTTGTTAGCCTTTTGGGAGCGTCTTTCAGAAGAAACAAAAAAGAACTTTTGTTGTTTTTGAGTCATGAGCCCCGCACATGGCTTGGTGCAAAAATTGTCTATTTTTACCGAGATATTCATTCAAAAACTTGACAATTCAAAGACAAAGAAGTATGATCAGAGCATTAAAAATAGAGTGTTTTTCAACTCCCTTTTCCACTTGTTATGGTGTATGTTACTTTTTCTTTTCTCGTTGATAATTTATTCTTAAAAAAAACCATCAACACCATAATACCGACGAAGGGTGTTCGTCACCATTGTTCATCTTATCCAATCCTTTCTAACACCATCAATCACATCCAACTCAAATGTATTCTCCCTCCTCTCCAATCTACTCTCTCTCTCTCTCCCTCCCTCCCTCCCTCCCTCCCTCCAGTGGCGGAACTAGGGGGTGGCAAGGAGGAGCCTTGGCCACCCCATCTTAAAAAAAATAATTTTTTTTATACCCTGAAATTTGGCATAATTGTAAGTGATACTTTTATAAATTCACTTTTCTTGTCTAGTACACTTAACTTTGTTTCCTTTGTTAATTTCAATCACTATTGTTCATTATATATTGTTAAATTGAGAAACAAGACGGGACCTAGTTTCTAGCAGATAGCATGCCAGTTTATATTGAAAGGAAAATTAGTGAATGTATTAGTTCTGAGTCAATTATTGATGATTTCAAGTCATCTGGAAAGCATAAAATGTTATTTAAGTATTTAATGATCGACTTTATATATTGTGTAGTTTAAATTTTGAATGATCCATTTTTGGTTTATTACAACTTAAATGTGTTGTATGCAATATACTTTATATATTTTAGTTTATTTTGATGGCAGCCACCCCAAACTTTTTTATCTGGCTCCAAGAATGTCTCCAACAACAACAATCCAATAACAACATCAAATTGATGTTAAACCAAAAACAACAACAAATCAAGAAAAACCCTTCTAGAAAAACAAATCAAAACTCAAATCAAAATAAATATGTAGCTTCTTAGAATTAGCGGTATTGATTCACCATTAATCATAGTTGCAATCAGACCAGCCCTTGCCCATTCTATATCGTCTTCTACTGAACGATATTTACGCACAAGCATCCTTGGTTGCGTCCCATTATTGTTATGAGGCACATGATGATCTTGTTGCTTGTTATTACACACCATCGAGTCAACATATGTTATTTTCTCCATTGTCCCTTCATCCACTCCCTCTCCTTAACAACACCAACCTCCTTAACCCCTTATTAATTTTTCCAGCCCTCCCATGAATGATAAGTGGCAGAAAGTAGTTTATTACATAGTATATTTTAGGCACATTCGTTACTTGTTTTACAAGTTACTTAGGGAAAAGCAAAGAAAATATGAATAATTACCCTAATATGCTTTTTATACCTTACTCTATCCATTTGTGCAGGAATTGAATGTCAAGACACTAAGCATGAAAGAAAAACAAATAAATTGTCCAAAGGTTAACTCGCCATGGTGAGTTAGTGGAGAGTACATGGTGAGCAGAGGCAGAGAGCACCAGAGGCAACTCGCCACAGCGAGTTGAAGGCGAGAAACGGTGTAAAAATTTGAAGAGTTAAAGTACTTAATTTTGTGTAAACAAAGTAACTTAAATGACTTTTTTTCTTATAAACATCACACTCAAAGGACCCCTAATATAATTTAGCATAAGAAATTCATCAGCTATATGTTATAAAGAAATATAGGGTTAAATAAGTTTTTGGTCCCTATAAATATAGTAAATTTTGTTTTTGCAACTCATTAAAAAAAGTGACATGTTTCTGTCCCTATAAAAAAATTTCAAGACATACTTTTTTAGTCTTTGTAAAATAAAAATTTGTTTAATTATGGTTAAACTTTTAAATTTTTAAAATATTTTATAAATACTTATTTAGAACATTATACTTAACTCCTCCGCAAACAATTAGTTCAAAAGTTGAATTTTACATCCAAATTTTGATTACTTTATTCTTGAAATTTTTGCGTTTAGAAAAATTTATATTTAGTTCATTACATGTTTAATAAATATAATTTTTATAAAAAAAAAATGTTTCTTATAATATTTTTGACATGTCTATAAAAAAAGTCATTCAAAAATTTATAAGTGAAGCATAATTAAATAAATTTTAATTTAACCTGGGCTAAAACTGTATGTTAAATTTTTTTATAAGGCGGATGTTGTGTCACGTGAGGGATGGGGTAGGGTCGGGATTAGGGAGTTGGTTTGAAGACAATACTAGGCGGGTAGTAGGTAATGGTCGGAATACTTTCTTTTGGACTGATAATTGGTTGGGTGGATCTCCGTTAAGACTTCAGTTCAGCTGCCTATATGAGTTATCAGTGCATAAGGAGTATTCGGTGGAGGATATGGCGAGATTAAGGTGGAAGGAAGGTGGTAATGCATGTGGATAGAGGAGACGCTCGTTGGCATGGAAGGGGGAGAGTGTGAGGGAGAGCTCTGCTTTGTTGAATACCGTTATTTTGCAGGATAATATCCAGGATTCTTGGAGGTGGCTTCTAGATCCTATGCATGGTTACTCGGTTCGTGGGACTTATCGTTTTCTCACATCTGCTGACGAATCAGTGATTAGTGGCGCATATAACAATGTTTGGCATAAGCTAGTTCTTTCTAAAGTTTCTCTTTTTGCTTGGCGTCTACTTCAAGACAGAATTCCAACAAGATCAAACTTGATGAGAAGACATGTACTACAACCTAACGATAACTTGTGTGTCGGTGGGTGCGGTAACTTTGAGACGGCGAATCATCTTTTCATTGGTTGAAATTTATTTGGGAGTGTTTGGTACTTAATCTATCATTGGCTCGACATTTCTTTTGTTTGTCCAGCGTTGATTAATGATCACTTTATTCAGTTTATTAAATTGACGGGTATGCCACGATCTTCACATATTTATTTTAAGGTTATTTGGCTTGCTTCTACTTGGGCAATATGGAAGGATAGAAACAACCGCATCTTCAAAAATCTGGTAATCAATCCTCACATTATTCTTGAAAAAGTGAAGCTGCACTCCTTTTTATGGTAATGTTCGAATCACGTTCCAATTGCATTTGGTTTTCATGATTGGTGGAGACGCCCACTACTTTGTATTGGTGTCATGTAATTTTTTTATTTTCTTTTGGTGGCGGCAACCTCTTGTTCGGTGCCATGACTTTTTAACAGATATTGTGTGATTCATCACTTTTAGCACATTTTGTGCGGGGTGAATAACTTTTCGTTTGAGCAATATATTCCATTTTGATTTGTTCAAAAAAAAAGACTAAAACATATCATTTTTTATGAGGGCTAAAATCAAATTTCGCTATATTTATAGGGATCAATTTTTTTTTTGAAGAATTATAGGGATTAAAAAATTTATTTAACCAAAAAGTATATAATAATAAATTCCCTGAAAATTCTCAGTTCTCTTAACACTCCGGTTCTTGTTCTTTTATATTCAAGATTAATAGCAACTTCTTAGTTCTCAAAATTTGGTTGTTGATTATTCTCCCAGATCAAATAATGATGTGGCTGTTGAAACAGAAATCAGACAGGATAAAGATTCTAATCCTAAATTGGTTGTGCACAATTCCTTTGCTATGTTGCAAGTTGATTGTGAAAATCCTTATGGAGAGACCTTTTGGCTGATTAGGAACTTAATGCCAAATCACAGGATATGCAGAGAACTATCAATGATTCTGGCATTGAAGCTTCCAAGGGGAATGCTAGTTTAGAGTGAGGCTTTGATATCAAGGCATTAGCTAGACCATATTGAGACAGTAATAAAGTTGGAATGAATTGCACAAACAAAATCAAATCCACTTGCATTCCTGTATATTTAATCTGTTGCTATTAATTTGGGAGATTCACCAAAACACAACAATAAAAATAATGATGCTGTTAGTTTAATATTTATTTGGAATAACACATGCATAAATAAGAAACATTTATTTTTGATATGTAGATAAAACTACGGTCATGTTAACTTGTGCCCTTAGGACACAAGTTAAGGAGGTAAAAATGGAAATTAAAAATAAATTTTATATTTAGAATATAACTTTCGCAATTTTTAAGATATTGAATGCAGAAGTTCCAAGAAAAATCTTCTACATTTGATTTCTTAACTCATGCCCCAAGGACACAAGTTAACATTTCCCTAAAACTAATAATGCACACAGAGTACCAAAATTCATGTCCATCAGTTATTGTTGAAAATTGGCTCAAATTTAAGGACGATGGTTCGTAAAAAATTACGGTGCAATTCTGTTAATCGTGGCATGATTTTGTGAAGCAATTTGGATTTTATTCTTTACCAAACTTTTCATTTATTGTGGGAAATGTGTCCCAAACGTTTATGACACAAGTAAGATGAACATTCAGTTGCTACTATTTAAGTGGTTCATTGTTATCTTTCATGGTATTATATTTCATGATAAGTTTTAGACAGCTGTGGCCCTAAACACGATCAGGATTGTCGACTGCCCAGGGAATCACTAAAAAAAATTGTTGTACGAATCATAGTTTTGAAAACCGGATCGGACCGGCCGGTTCAACCGGTCCGACCAAGAACCGGTGGGGTGACCGGTTCAAGTTGCTTGACGGATCGGCCATGTAATCAAACCGGCCTGAACCGGTGTGACTCGGCCAAACCCAGTAAAAACCGGTGAACCGGCAGGTTTGACAAACCGGACCGGTTTTATGTGAAGCAGAAATTAATAATATTAATTTTGCCAAAAAATGGCTGCAGTGGGTGTTGAACCCGCGTCTCATGAATTATAATAGGATGACTTAACCACTGCGCCATGAACATCTTTTGTTATTAGATTGCGTTTTATACTTTATATGTAATATCTGGGCAGTTTTTTTAGGGGAAACTAAGCACATTTTTTTTTATGGAACTTAGCACACTCTTATCTTTTAAATTTTTTCTTTTTTGAAGAAACTTAACTTTTAAATATTATCGCACATCTCAGATATTGCAATAAACATTTTTTTACTTGATTACTATTGTCTTTTCAACATACTTTTGCTTTTTTTTTTTTTTTTTTGGGTTTTACTTGACATTGAAATATTTTTTAATATTTATTTGAATATGTATTATATCTCATAAA
>Ga0315914_1005527_pt1 | contig 18337 bp, 10 predicted proteins | sample MpolenodulesMG_FD_203920 | JGI IMG/M metagenome (GOLD analysis project Ga0315914, IMG submission 203920) | Medicago polymorpha root nodule microbial communities from Los Angeles, California, United States - elongated nodules | ecosystem: Host-associated > Plants > Roots > Nodule | place: USA...
ATTTGAAAGATTTCCACAAAATTAATTTGACAAAAGATAAAATTAAAGGCTCGTGGAGAGATAAGCATCATCGTCAAGTCGAAAATTGGAACCAACGTCATCAATTAGCACTTCAAGGCGTTCGGTATAACCATGAGGTTTATCCAAATCGTCAATATTTTGCATGGTATGGGAATTTTTCGGAGATCATCTGTGGCTTTCTAGAGAAGTATTATTGACAAACCCAAGGCAACCATGTGCAAGAATTTTACTAGGATTGTCGCGTGACTATCCTTCAGCGCCAGAAACCTATACGGTGCCAGATGAAAATATGTGGTCAAATACACCTCCACCCTACAACCAGTTCATGACACCTCCACCCACCAACTTTGACCAAAGCTTTAACCCATCCACCAACTACAACCACAACCAAACATACCAATCACCGCCACAACCCACAATAACACCCCAATCCCATATCCAAGCTATTCTCAACAAAGTCATCATGGAGAAAGCTCCCGAACATCAAACTATTCATTTGATGACTTCAATCCAACTCAGTACACCACACAAACCAGTTACCCAGACCAATCACAATACTCCTCGTTCAACCTACCAACCCCTCCACACATTGTAAACTATCCCCAAACAAACTACACACCTCAATGGCCAAATTCACAAACTAATACCATAGAAAGTCTGGCAGCAGGGTTTAATGACAATGACTTCGTTAATGAAATCTGGACCAACTCAGCTTCACAAGTGCAAAATGAAGTCACTATGGAAACTAATGATGATGTTGAAATTTCTAACGAGGATGTGGAATAGGAGCACGAGGAAGAGGAAGAGCAAGACCAACGACCCGTACGAAATAAAAAAAGATAAATTATGTGCTACGGGAGGTCATAGTTTACATTGGCGTAAATGGTTGCCGTGGAGAAAGTAGTTTTTATTTTTATTTCTTATGAATAAAATTATTAGTGTTTTAAATTAATAAATTAGATATATCATCATTATCATTAATATGATTTTATTTATTATTATTTGTATTTTAACTATACATATGTTGCCAAAAGAAACGAAAAAACGAAAAAAAAAATGAATAATTCAGTCCCGCCATTTCAAACGGCACTAATGGAAGAAATTTTTTTTAAAAAGAGTCAAACCTGTCTCGCCTGTCATGCGCAGACATGTGTCAGGAAAGGGGGCTCATTCCCGCTGTTTCAAATGGCGGGAATGAGGAAAACGACAAAAAAAAAACCAACAAAAATAGAAAGTGGGTCATTTTGGTGAATAATATTCATAGGGGGTCAGACATGGAATTTTTTTTGGCATTAGGGTCGGAAAAAAAAAATCACTATGTTATCCATTGGCAAAAGATAGATATATAATTCCCATTTGAATTGACATCAATCAACAACATTTATTTATTCGACTTCTACATAAATTGTACAAACAGAGAAAAGAAGATAAAACAGAACAAAGAAGCTCGTGTATTGAATGGTTAATGGAAATGTTACAAGCATTCTATTTATAGGAGAGGAGAATCTAACTAACTCATAGCTTGTACCAATCAACTAAAAACGGTCAATAACTAACTCCCATAAGCTATGCTCTTTTATTATTCATACACCATAGTAATCATGTTGCTAAATGTGAATGAAACTAGTATCAAATTGTTTACTTGTTGAACAAGTAAACTAATATTGAACTTGATTTATCAAGTTTAACAACTTCCCTCAAGCTTAGCATGGTATGGGTTGAACCTGTTAAGCTTAGAAATGAATGAAAGCTCTTATGTTGAACATGAGGCTAGAATCTAGGGGTATTAAGATGTTGGAAGGTCCTTTGACGTGTGCCAAAAAAAACAAGTCAATCCAAACGGACCCTAAATATAGTTCACATCACTTGGTGACTTACGCATAATATATTATACTAATATTAGCTTCTGCCGATAAACCTAACCATCACAAGTATTAAGCACACTGGGTATACAAGTGATATTAGAAGTCATTCAATAACTCACAGATAGAACAAATCACATAACATTTCCTACAGTTGCAGTACAAAGAACTGAAGATCACAACATCTTACTAAGCAACTTAAAAAGAGTTACATTCCCAACTAGATCCAATCTCTCACAGATACATTATGATGGAACATCGGTTTCTTCAGACCTGTAAATTGAATGGTAGGCAAAATCGTGAGCCTAAAGTACAAATACTATACTCCTTACGATCACTATTATAAGCAAATGTTCACTTTTTAGATCACAACATCAATTATTCAATAAATTTGAAAAGCGATTTTTTGCTTATAATAGTGATCGGAGGGAGTATAAGATTATCAATGTATTTGACCAACAAAGTGAGCAAGATATACTCAATAACTGCAAGTATCACAAATCAATAACCTTTTGCCTTCAAGTTTGCAATCACTAACCTTGCTTTCTCCAACTTTTCTACCACATCAAGCATAGCATGTATAATCATGTTCTTCACCTGTTGGTTACCAAAGAAGCAGAAACCAGAAAAACATTACACAAACTACCAATAAGAATCTATAGACATGACATGATGGTATGATTTAGTAACAAATAGAGAAATACGTACACTAGATAGAAAAATATAAAAAGTAAAACCAATACTTTTTATTTTCAAAGAAATTCGATTAAAAGTATAAATTGTCTACTAAATTTATTTTTCCTATTACCATCAAATTTTCAGTAATTGACGTTACATTACAATTACTAGAGTGGACTATATAGCACCTTGCAGAGTCTAGAATCTAGATGGTAAAATATGTTTAATTCAAGAAAATATCGAAATGTGAATAATATGCTCGAACCATTTCAACCAATAAATGTATAACGATTTCGACAAATGCAGCATGAAAGTGCCAACAATAGGTGTAGCATACTGAAAACTCCCTATCAGGAAATTAGTTTGGTAGGTCAATCCCGGATTCTGAAACTGCTATGAAGCTATAATCAAATTATATAGAGAAGCTGATAACAAAATAAAAGATGCAATATCTAAAATTAATTGATAAGAGTATATGTCAGAATCAAATCCAGAAAAAGTAGTCAGGCATACCTCCAATTTGTCTTCTGTGGAACAGTGATTTACTGGAAGTTTACGGATTTCCTCTGTAAAACGCAAGCACTCGCCAACATTTTCAGGAGAGACAAAATCAAGTGCAACCTTGGTGCATGACTGCAACAAACATATCATTGACATTCATACAAACTTTTCAAGCATTATCTAGAAAGAAAAGCACTCAAGACATAAAAGTGATGAGCTAGTGGTAAATGACTTGGGTAATTTGTAAGCAGTTGTAGGTTCAAATCGGCACGCTGATATTGTATAAAAACATATGCAGTCTCCAAAAAGATCCAAGATGCACTAAAAACATTAACTTAACAGATTCATTGTTTTTGAGTTATGACCAACCCAAATACTAAGATATCAGAACCTATCCTATCCATTGGGCTACCAATTATCACGCCATTCGAGTCACAGTCTAGATGTCCAAATGATATGGATTGATGTTAAGCTCAATCCAAACTCTACATCCACTTTCATGGGAATCCATTTTCCCGACCGCCTCCCTTAGGAATGTTTAAATGAGATTATGGAAGTATACAAGTATACAACTATTAGGACGGTCTCAAACTTTTAAGAACTTGGCAGCATAATAGTTAGTTATCAAGTAATTTAGCTATCATATTTAACCATAGTTAGATTTATTCTCTCTTTTTCTTCTTAACTAAAACCCTTAAGGAAAAGTTACACCTTTATTGAAGATAAACCAAATCCGCCATGTGCGTAAAATTTACCTTCAGATTTCTGACTTGGTGGGGACAACCAGCTGGAATGAAAACAGCATCTCCTAGCTTCTGAACAAAACTCCAAGGCTCAATTCCTACAAGACAATGTTGAATTGTTGACAAAATGGTACAAGTCTTATGGACCAACACTCGACAAACCAAACAACGTACGAAAAATTATAAACACTACTAACCATACTCCTCCTTAAGCCTCTTCTTATGATTGTTAGTGAGATAAAAGGTCTGATCATGGATGGGGTGAAAAACCTACATTACCAAGGGATATGTCATTCAAGAAGATACACACATTTATAATTAGCGAACCCACCAGATTTTAGTTATGCCTAGCTGAGAAAACAAGAGAAAATGAAGGAAAATATAAACATATAATTGAGATCTCTTATTCGCATATCGACTTTACCTTCTTTAAAGGAGAGCAATAGATATGCCTGAACTCTCTGAAATGCTTCTTCAGATATTCCTTCAATTTAGGTACATCCTCTCTCCGAAAAATATCCCAGAGAGCACCATCTAAACTATTTTCTTGATGAACTGACTCAACCACCTTCGTATCACGTAATCCACTTCCATTTTCCATGACTGGTCCACTTTCATTTTCCACGACTCGAACACTATATTGCTCATCTGAAGCAATTACAGGAGAAGACGGATTATCAAGTAACTCACTCTTGTCTTGCTCAAGGTGCTTTTCTTTCAATTTCTTAATTGCAGCAATACTCACAGATTCGAGTTCCACTTTAGCAATATGAGTCAATACATTTACCTAAAAAGCCAAATTATAAAGGAACAAAACAACATGTCATTCTCCACATAATAGAGTATGCACTCAGACACAAATAAAAAAATATAAAGCACAAACAAAGAATTAATCAGGGAAGACAGTTCATCTGATGGAAAACAAGAGAATACTTTTTTTCAAATCCGAAGTCATCATTCATGCTTCAAGTCCAAAAAATATCATGTCTAATGATACAACTTATCATAAAAAGAATATTTACTTTTTTTTTCTTTTCAAATTATCACTATCAATTACCAAAACACCAAGGTAAATTACACATAAAATAAAAATATGTAATCAAATGAGTGTTTTCAAAGACATCGACAACCAAAAAATTAAGACATGTACTTGGAACCTCATAACTATCGGCTCATATTGCAATTGACTACAAAGACATTGCACACATCCTACAAAATCTGCACCTTTCAATATGATACTCACATAGAAATAACAATATAAGCATCAAAAGATTTATGACACATTCTAGAAAACACAGTCCAGGAAAGACAGAATTAAAACATACTACATCAGACATATCATAATGGAGCTTAGCCACAGAATCACCCCGCCCGAGCTCCTCAGCAAATCCATAAGCAAAATATGTTCCAAGTCCCATATGAACATTATTAGGCAGCTTCAAAGCAAGGTTAAGACCAGCTTTGAAAGGATCCGTATATTCTTTATACGGCAGGGAAGATATGAGCTCGGCACAATGGCGTGGCAAACTTTTCTCAAACAAATTAGGAGGCTGATCATTCAATTTCAATAGCTGAGGCCAATCGAGCTTATCCTTGCGACCATTTGTGTACCCGGTAAAGAAATCGTGGACACTAATATATCCCTGCATTTAATCAACAACTCAAATAAAAATTCAGAAATTATCAGCAACAAATGAACATGACAAGTATAGTAGTAACAAATTAGTAAAACTAATCAGTCATTTGAGAAGCTCAGGATTAAGAAATGATACAAACCTGGCACCAAGTTAAGCAATCAATTGCCTTCACATCCGAAACTGAATTGTGATTGGTATCACTTATCTGATGAAATGCATGCCACATGACAAGCGGTTCCCAGCTTATACCAGATGTGCTTGATTCAAGTACATTGCTGACAATTACAGGCTCCCCTTTTCTCCAGTGCCATTGAAAATGTCTTAAATCCTTCTCATGATTTTGTAGATCTTTAGCCCTAGGACAATATAAAAAGTTTTCACCGGAATCTTCACGAAAAGCCACCTTCCCTGGATCATTCGGTATATCATCTTTCTTCTTAACAGGCTTCAAACAAGAGCAACCATTATCAAGAGTCTCCTCTTTATCATCAAGTTCACTGGTTTCTTTAAGTTGTTCTGCTTTACACACCAACTCAGAGATGCAATTTGGCGGAAACATTCTTCTCAACTCAAGGAAACCATGATCACATTCATTATTGGCTTTTGGACAGCGAATACTACCATCGCGTCCTGCATGCCACCCAGATTTTGACCATTCAGGCTGGGTGGCAGCATGAGATTCAATTTCTATGGTTATTGTTATCTCTTCATTTCCACCATGCAGATAATCTTGCCCTTGGTTGATAACCTCAAACTCAACTGGATCTGCACCACCTAGAAGCTCCCCACGACGAAGCTCAGAGCAACAGCGGAGACAAAGGTCAAAAGAGCATTTTGTACAGCTTCTGTGGAAGTCAAATATTAAGGTTTGGCAGTTGTCACTACAAAGAGAAGTGTTAAGTTAACAAGAGTATAGAAATATAACAATAGCTAAGAAAACAAAAAATTATATGCCAAATTATAAGTCCATACCAGTATGCACACTCGTCTTTAGAGCAATCTGCTACATCTATTTTTAGCTCATCAGAGTGTGAGAGCCCTGTAATGTTCATCCCAAAAACATGGATGAGATGAAGTACAAACTTAATCAAAAAGAGCATGCAATAAAAGTAGTGAGAACAATGTAATCCAAAAGAAAGAAGAAAAAAATGTATATATAATTAATTCTAAAATAAAGAGTCAACTACTATGAAGCACGGATACAGATACGGACACCAAACACAATCGACACCGCAAATAATTTAAGAAAATCACGTATTTCACTGTAGTCATATGTGTTGGTGTCATGTCAATGTGTGTCCGACACCGAGAAACGCCTAATCCGATTAGTGTTCATAATGCATAGGTCAACTATAAAGCTAACCTATAAAGCATAGGCAGAGAAAAAAAAATAATGCAAGAAGAGAGAGTCTTGGAGGAAAATATACCTTGTATATTGGCTTCTATCTCCTTCTCAGCCATTTGTTCTAGATCTAATTCTCTTAAATATGGAAGAAGGTATTTAAGCATATACTTGGAGAACTCAATGTCATGATCCTTCTTGGTTTCTGTCTTGTTCTTAGTCTCCTGTAGTAAATAAGATTTTGAATCACATTTCAAATCAAATGGAGAACACAGACAAAGGACATGCATGCAAACAATTTTTCATTTAGTTAATCACATGAATGCAAACAAGCTTTGTTATTGCATTTGCCACAACACAAAGGACATGCATGCAATCAAGTTTCATAGTAATAACATCTTTGAGGGTACCTTATTAATAACATGCATAACAATAACTTGAAAGAGCAAAGAGATCAAGTGATGTCACCTTATGCATGCAATCAAGTTTCATTTTTCCAGCATTATTGTCCTTCTTCTCCTTCTTCACAAAACCATCATTTTCCACCTCTTTCACAGCTTCAGAACTAAAAATTATCTTTCTTTTCCTACCACGGTTTTCCTTTTTCTTCTCTTTGGCACAATGTTTTTCATCAGAAACTATCTTCCTTTCCCTAACTCGATTTTCCTTCTTCTTCACTACTTCTTCCTTCTTCAGTTTTTTCTTTCTACCACGTTTTTTTCTTGGATCAGCAGAAGAAGAACCTTTAACAGTTTCTTCATCATTCTCTAAAGCTTCCTTCTTCTTCGCATTACTCTCTCTTCCACGTTTCTTCTTCTTTGTCGCTAGGGCAATTTCAACATCTCCAGATACTGAATCTCTACCATCCTTCAACGAAGCCATTGACTAGAAACTTCAAATGAAGCTTTTGTTGGTATTTTAATAATTTTGTTATTTACCAGCACAAGCAAAGAATAGGGAGAGGGTTTAAGTAATGATTCATCTAAAAGACTATCATAGAAACATGCAATGCGATTAGACTTGACACCTCACAATTGTGTTTTCGAGGTAGGGAGGTTTTCAAATCTAACCCAAAGATTGTGTTTGATGTGGAATGCATTTTTTTTTTTTGACCGATTGATATTTGATGGAAAGCTATCTAATCTATCTAAAAATTAAATAAATCAACTCAAAGTTTTATTTTCCAATTTTTTTTTAATATACGAAATGACAAATTATCATTGAAACTCACACACATAAATGGAGGTGTTGAAGTATGAACTCCAGTTACGACATTCGAACTAACAATTTCAATATTTTTGTCAGTTGAACTAAACTTGTAAGCTTTTTATCGAAGTTTTAATAAGTGTTTGAAATGTGACTTGGATAATTTTGATCACAGACGTTTAGTTCGCTTTTGGATAATTACATTAAAATATTTGATCAAATCCATTTTAATATGATTTAATTTAGTTCGTTTTTTAAATATTCAAATTACAAATTTAAATTATTTTTTCTTCATAATAATTTTATAAAGAAGTGGTAAAATAACATGTTCGATGTAAAATATAACTTATTTATTATCTGAAAAGTTGAAAATCAACGATAGTGAAAAAAATTGATTTTGGAATGAGCGAACAATAGAGAAAAGTGAATACAAAAAAATCGTAGCTCCACCACCAACCCAAGATGGGGCCACTTTTTTTTTTTACTGAAATGCCCTTTGTTAGGTGCCAAGATGTATAATTTTAAAATGACAAAATGACAACCCTACTTTTCTTTGTCCTTTGGCAAAAAGACCCTGTCATTTGTATTGCTGGCCGTCTAAAATGCATCACAGGTGTCAAGAGTTATGCATGCAACAATCCAGGTGTTACCAATGCAATGAACCAAGTGACATGGCTCATGAGAAATACATGCAATAGGCCAAATGTCAAGAGGAATATATACACCAAGCCAAGTGTTACCCATGCAATAAACCAAGTGTTATGAATCATGAGGAATACCTGCAGTAAGTGTGTCAAGATGAATACATGTAGCAAGTCAAGTGTTACCCATGCAATAAACCAGTGTCATGGTTTATGAGAAATACATGCAACAAGGCAAATGTCAAGAGGAATACATGTAGCAAGTTAAGTGTTACCCATATAATAAATCAAATGGCAAGAATTATGAGGAATAAATGTACATGTAGCAAGCCAAGTGTTACACATGCATTAAACCAAGTGTCATGATTCATGAGGAATACATGCAACAAGTCAAGTGTCAAGAAGAACAGATGCACAACCAAGTGTTACTCATGCAATAACTCAAATGTCATGAGGAATACATGCAACAACCAAATTGATATCGATGTAATAAACCAAGTATCGAGAGAATTACATGCAACAAGTTAAATGTTATTCATGCACTAAAACATATCTCTTTCTTCTTCACTGATGAATCCTAACCCCCTTTCTTTCTCATGAACTCACCAAAACCTCCAAACTCTATCATCTCTTTTTTTTCCCTTCTAAAAAAGGTATTTATCTTCTTCTTTCATTAGTCACAATCCTCTCTTTCTTCTGGGTCCTCTTCGCCCTCCCCTTCTGTGCTCACTCTCCGCAAATCCTGTAATATTTGGATCGTGCATCTCTACTGCAACTTCTTCAATTGGTGAATTCTTTTGTGTCTCTATTAACACCTGTATTGACACCGTCAATGGCCTCGCCTATATGATCCTTGTTTCGACGTTAAACCTTCTGCCGTTGACAACCGCAGCTTGCAGTAAGGTCAATTGCATTTGAGTTGAAATCGATCTTCTTCTTCCTTATCATTCGGTACTACTCTCTCATCCTCTCTCGTATATCTCTTCATTATTCAATGATTATTAAATAATGGATGTAAACTAAAAAAATTGCTAGAAGTTTTGGAATGACTATAGATGTGTATTGTTTCTTTTAAAGAGTTAATGATATGATTATGTATTCAATAATTTTCTTTTATATTATTTATTTGTTTCTTAGCTGATTTGTAGAATTCTAAAGAGTGAACAATCTTATATATGTATATGACCTAATATGTGTAGATCAAACAAGGACTTATATGAAATTTCTTTCATATATGTTCTTGAAGGATTTCAAATTATTTATGTGATTGTTATTATTTTTAATAATAGATTTTAAAACTAATAATTTACGGTAGATTTTTTTCGAATTAAACTCACGACAACAATTTTATTCACCACAATTTGTAACAATATTACATTTTGCGATTTAATCTAACAAAAAGGTGACACATTGGCTAGGCATCATGATTGTTTTTTAATGTGCAGTATCAATAATTTTATTCACCACAATTTCTAACAATATTACATTTTTAGGACAAACAATCATTATGCTTTCTTGATGTGTACGTCGAAGTCAGATTGCACCCTGACTTGGTAAAAAAAAAACCTAACTCCAAAAGTTGTTAGCCACTTTGATACAGACAAACTTTAGTATTGACTGTTATCTATACAAAAATGTTATGTTGGCGATTTTTTTTTTTTTTTATGAGACAAGGCTAACACCAAAATGACATAAACACATAGTTGGGTTCTTTTAAAATTCTTAGAATCTCAATTTTGAATCTCCCTTAAGCAATTTCAAATCCCTTATCCAACTCCTTCTTTTTCCTCTTGACTCCATCCAATATCAAGCCCTTGACTTAAGTTGTCGTTGCCTATCCTCCACCACAACCAAAACTACCGAACAGAGTTGTTGTCTCGATGGTGCCACTTGTAGTCTTGTACAACATCTGAAACCACTTGTACATAGTTGTTGTTGATTTATATAAGGGGTTTTTGGTATCATTACATGGATGTGTAGTTGTGGTGTTGTTTATGGATATTTGATGTTTTAGCAAAGAGACATCAAACTTCGTTTAAGATTTATACTTATTCCATCTAGGGTGATTTTGTAAGTCTCATGGAGTATTCATTTTTATAGTCGGTTATCAATATATTTCTAATGGTGGTTATAACATTTGTTCCATCAAAAGCACCCCAATTTGCAAGTATTTGAATGGCTTTAAGTCTAGGGTTTTGCTTGAATGGAAAATGCTTGATTGTCCCGATGGAAATCGTAAGTAAAAATGGTAGATTTGTAAAAAGGAAGCTATAGTTGAGTATTTTACAAAAATAAAACTACCAAATGGTGCATCCATATCATCATAGTACTCATGAAGTTCAATATGTTTTAATACAAGCATAATGGCTATCTTACTTATTAAAGCTTGTCTGGTCAAGCTAACCCTAACCCTAAATCTAACCTAGCAATTTCTCTCTCATTCTAACGTATTTAATTCACAGGTTTGACCTCATCACCCTTTTAACACGCAATAAATTCATTTCATTTCAAATTGTTTGTCATTCATTAAATAATTTAAGGCAATTCATTTAAAATTTGAGAGCATTTCCTAATCAGTCAATCTGAATTTATTCTATTACATGTAATTCATACAATTGACTTCCTCATCCCTTTAACACGCAATAAATTCATTTCATTTCAAATTGTTTGTCATTCATTAAATGGTTTACGGCAACTCATTTCAAATTTGAATGGCAGTTCAACACCAACAAACAAAGTCAAATCATTCATATGTTTGACCTTCTCATTCAAAAGAAATTAAATGTTCATAAACTCTTATCTTAATCATCATCCATTCATTTGAAATTCAAAAATTCACTCCTATCATCATTCATAATATCCTTTGACTTTCTCATTTAAAAGCAATTGTGACTGTTAAAACAACATTAAAGCAATTTTGAATTACGATTTCACTCTCTCCTATTCTCAAATCATTTTAATGCAAATGAATGTGTGTTTTAATTGTCCATTGGAATATACAAACTCGATATAAATGTGTACTAATGCCATTCAAATTGTTTTTGGAAGTTATATAACAAAATAATTAATTAGCATTAGACATGCACATTAAGTATCATTATTAGTGATGAATGCTTATGAGGAACACGAAAGGAAAGAGTTTAATGGCCAATTGACTTATTTCAAGTACTATATATACACACCCTGAGATTTGTTTTTGCATAACAACAAAGATATCACCCTTTACATAAGAGGTAGCCATGATGGACAGCCAATCTGCCATAAATGTCACAAAATTCCCCAGTCACTAACAAAGAAGTTTTTTTTTCCTCAAAAGATGCTATCTTTATCTGCATTTTCGTTTTCATATGAGTTGAGATTTTGCAATTGATTTTTGGTGTCTTTCTTACGATTTTTGCGTTTACAAATATGGCTTTATGGGAATATGAACCAACAGATCCTCCTTATATTCATCTCTTGAGACTTAAATGACCTACCTATCACGTATAGTACCATCCAAAAGAGATATGTTTGATAACATACCTGATTTTGTAAAGTCAATGTTAGTCATATTTGTTATCCTTTGTTCATGTTATGTAGCATTTGTAAAAGAAAAAATGTAATAAATAAATCATTCCTATTAAGATTGTAAGCCAGACACAAAATTTGTTTGAGTTTTATGTATGATTGCTTTTAATTGATATTGACAGCACCATTGAGCATCAACATCAATCCTAACAACGATAAGTATATCGACACTATGAAATTTATATATAGAACATATCACACTGAATTTAATATCAATGTTGTATGTTGTTTAATCTTTGTTGTATCATCCTTATGCAGTTGCTTCTTTCTTTCTTTATTACATTGTTTCTCATATGGATGTTGTGTATCCTACTAAGTCCCGGTTTTGCTAATCCTTTTTGCTATTCTTAAATATTATTTTCGAAATCCTTTTTAATGTGCTATTTTTAATACTACAAGTTTTATTGATTACTACACTAATCGTATGTATGGTTACTTGAAACACTAATCATACGTATGATTACTTGAAGTTAGTTGTAAATTTAACCCCTTTGGATCAGATCTATATTCGAAGAGAGTTTGCAATAATCCATCAAAATTACATTAGTCAATTATTACTTAGAAATAATAGTGATGTTTTCAAATACGTTACAAATTTGGTACGATTCATACGTCGTTGAAAGACATATTAAGACACATTTTATCGCTATATTGTATATCTAATAAGGATTTGTCTAACATGTGCAACATTGCACACGTTAAAACAATTAAAAGTAAAAAAAAATGAAAAATATATTTTTAATTAAAAAATTATATATTTAATATAAAATGTACATGTCAATACAAACTTATTATTTTGTTTAAAAAAAATACAAATTTATTATTTTAAACTTCTTAATATGTGCAAATTTGCACATGATGGAAACAATCATCTAATAATCACATTTGTGTTTTTCGATAGACACATACACGACACATGTTAGATATAACTTATTGATCATTATAACAGTCGATAGGACCTGTGCGTCGCACGGGTCGAAAGTCTAGTTATGTTAATATCAAATCATATGATAGGTTTCATGATAAGTTAGTTGCAATTGAGCTAACAAATGTATTGAATGGAGATTGGATGGAATTAGGAGGAAGAATAAGGAAATTAAGGATTTGAAATTGATTAAGGAGATTTAGAATTGGGAATTTAGGAATTTACAAAGAACCCAAATATGTGTTTATGTCATTTTAGTCCCTACTACCACGTTATGCCTTGCTTGCCTAAAAATAAAAGTTAGTTCAATTTTTTGTAGAGTTAACTGCCAAATTTAATATTAGGTACTAAAATGACTAATGAATTTTGGAGTCAGATTTATTTTTTTGTTTTTTTCTTAGTCAGAGATTAGTGTGACAATGACGTGCACATCCAATAATCAAAATGGTTGTTTGCCCTAACATTTATAGTCATTTGAGGTCTAAAAAGGTTTCAGTCTCCTTATGTTTGGGGCTGCCTGACAACTCATCTAATATTTAAACTAACAACAACAAAAGTTAATATTTTAAAATTAATATTATTTCCTTTAAAAAAATGAAAAGATTCTTTTAATTTTAGAAAAATAATTTTAATATTTTTTGTTATAAAATTATAATCTATAAACATAGTTGTTATGGGCTAGATTTTTGACTTGGATCAAGCCCATAACACATCTAACGGTGCAAGTGCAATACCACATCAGTTGGTCTATATAAATTTCACCTCACAACATAACAAGTAAGTCTAATTCTAATTTCGATTAAAAAAAAGTTTAATTCTAATTTCTCACCCACCTCAAGGAGTGTTTGCCACTACACCCCCCTCCATCACTGTCATCTCCACTTAGGACTCCTACACCAATCTCCATTCACGTGAGCACCGAAGTACATCCCCTCCATTGCCATCATCTTCATCTTCATCTCGGATTTCGGCTTCCATTTATATTCATCGAAGTGTTCCTTTCACATGTGAGTCTTTCTACCCACTATAAATGTTTATTTCTTAAATTGTTATCTAAAATTATGTTATATTTTACATTTGGCATGAAAGAAAATTGTTATTAAATTATTTTTGATCAAATTTATAACAATTTTCAATTTTTGGCATAAACACAAAAACCACCATTCTAAATTGATAAATATTTGGCATAATAGTAACAGAGTTTAAAAGAAGCGTTTTTTATTTTTCTGCTGGTTGCATCACTGTATGATACTTGCTCACGAATGAACACAACTTTTCTATTTTGTCAAAAAAAACACAATATTATTTTTGTTTTTGTGCATCACCGTATGATAAACATAATTTATTTCTCACGGATTTTTTTCGTTTGCTACCGAGATTTTCTATAATATTTTTTCTTTCTCTTTTTAGAAACTATTCTATACTATTTTTTTTCTCTTTTTAAAAGTGAGTCTCACTTGATTCTTAAAAAAAAAAAAACTAATCATATATTTTCTTCTTTTTTATATAGTTTTCTAAAATAATTTTCAGTATTTTCTTCTTTTTTCAGAAAAATAACCTTTTTAAACCCACTTGAGTTGGTTGCTTAGGTCCATGAAGTGTACTCCACCTTCGATTCTCCCCGATGTCAACTTTAGTGAACTAGTTTAGTTTCTCCAATAAAAAATTATAACCATTTTACAGTCTGATGAGCCTCCGATTCCAACTCCCAAAACTTTTATCCATAAAAAATAGGGATGTATTCTGTTATGTAATAATTACTATTTTAAATTTCATAAAATATATGAAATTAAAATATTAGACTGTTTTTACATATGTTATGTACACAAAATAATAGAAATATTTATTTCATATTGAAAAAATATTATGTCAAAAAATATTCTGCATATATCCAACTACATTTTTATTTGTCGTATAAAAAATAAACAAAACAACCATGCACCATTAATCTCTATTACTACTACATGTTTATAAAATATGAAAATATACATGAAATAGTAATTTTCATATAAATTTATTCATAAATATATATTTCTTAAATTATTATCTGAAATTGCAATATAAGGAGATTGGAAATTTGTAATAAAATAAATTATGTTTTTTTTTGACAGAAAATAAAATAAATTATTTTCTAAATTACTAGTATTATTTTTTTGAAAGGCTAAATTATTATTTATGAAAACTTTAATAAATGTAATTTGAATTTTTAAAAACAATTGATAATTATTTTAATATTATTTAAATAGTGAAGAAAACCAGTGACATATTATTAATCATAACTTGTTCAATATGAAAAACAAGACAACACAAGAAGACTTTCTAAACCAATTAGAAGGTAAAAGAAGTGCTTTCTTGTTATGATAAAAGTTATTTTGACAATTTATAAATTGTTGCACACCGTACACTACTAAAAAAACAAAAATTAGTGAGGGATATTTAGTGAGGGAAAACGTGAAATCCCTCTCTAATTCCGTCACTAAATTTTGCGACCAAGGAATTTGTGAGAAATTTTATTTTTTTCGTCACTAATTTCCCTCGCTAATTTTGCTTTTTCTAGTAGTGGTATTTTTATAAGGTTGTCATTTTAATAATAATTTTTTCTCTCCTTCATCAAACTAGCTTGGTTTAGATGTATTTTTATACTTCTATGTCCATTAATGACCACTATGTAAAAAAATAGACTTAGTATGTCTAATTTTAGGTTTATCAACTTTAAAGAGGTTTTTATGTTCCCTCCTTGTTTTTCTTTATGTTTCTCTAGTATCATGCATGAATATATTTTGAGGTAGCAGCACCTTGCTCCACCTTTCAGGCTAAAAACAATATGTATATCTATAAGATGTTCCAATAGTTGTTAAGTTTAGTTGTTAATATCATTACTATATCATTTCTCTTTTTTCTACTATTATTATTATTATTAAAACCATTCTCCTGCTTGCTACTGTATATATGATACTCTCTTCACTAAAAGAATGTCCGGAATTTTCGTTTGCTAGGGAGATTTTCATATAAAACTTGTAATCTTTTTTATCATGTCTTTTTTAAAGCGATATCACTTGATTCTTGTAAAAAATTATTTATTTAAATTTTCCTTTTTTTAATTTTTTTTAAAATAATTTTTAGTATTTTAAAGAATTTTGGGAAGTTTAATATTATAATTATAATCTCTTAGGGTTTTTTTCCATTGCAGTCCAATTCAAGATATTAGTCTTTGCAATTGTGCGTCTAGAATAAAATAAGAATTCATCATGGTTCCTCCTCCTAGTTGTGTACAAAAACCTTCTCATACCTTTAAAAGCACAACGTTGAAAGTTGTCTATAGGTTGAATAAGAATACGAGTTTTGCAAAATCATCTCGTGTCTTAATGAGGCAATTGAAAAGACGAGCTGTGGAATTTCAAAATTTGATAGAAGCTACGCAGGAACAGTTGAGAACTCTAAACATAGGAAAACAAGATTCAAAAGCTTGTGGAACTAGAAAGCTTGATTTTGAAACTCTGCCGAAATGGGGTAATTTTGTTTCCAAATTTCTTGACAATCCTGAGATTAATGCTTTGGAGGAAGAGTTCGTGGTGCTACATTTAGATCCTTTAGACTTGGTGTTTGTGGTGCAACAACCGCTAGATGTCATTGTGAGTTCTTGCATGGTCGACTTGAAAGGTTTGTATGATTTTTGTGGCTTTGATGACCTTAAATTATCTGATTTTGATAACATTTAAGGTTGTCAAAACCGCAAGTTAAATTATGGAATCATGCAATTCCACGAAGATAGTTATCAATTTCAAGTTGACTTAGCTATATCCTCAAATAAAATCGAGTTTACTCGGTTGGACCTGTATATAGTAAAATCAGTAAACTTGCATACAATTTTTAATTTTAATTTTATTTTTATTTTTATAGTAAAGTATTAATGATTTTGATTGTTGCATTAATGAACATGACTTGTTGTGAATTCTTCTATAGAGTCACACCAAAACTTGATGTGTGGAGCAAATCATTTTTCATGCTATGAGAAATTATAATAATGTATTGATAATTTTGATTGTTGCATTAATGAACATCGCTTATTGTCCAAAACTAAAAGAACACAATAATAATAACCAACAAAAATTAAATAGCAATATGAAGGAAGAAGAAGTAGAAAAGAAACTTTACACAATGATTCTAAAGGAATTACAAGAATTAGTCTTCAAACCTATTTTTACCATTTTCTCGAGTTTGTAGCTACCTGGGACCAAAAGACTCGATGTTTCTAGTTGCACGGTGAATCCAATGATGTTTCTCGCAACTCTAAAGATCTTGCCAAGATAAAGTCTAAGAATTCTCTCTAAACTTAGATTTGATCTAATGACTGTAGTTATTATAACGATTGTTATTATTACTACGACCCCTAAAAATTACTACTATTAATTATTACCACAAAAAAAAAATCTGCTCCTAAAAACTAGAAATAAAAGGAAAATAAAGGTGTTAGTTCCTAAAAAGAAAAGAAAATAAAAATATTAGTACTAAAAAGAAAATAAAAACGAAAAAAGAAAAATAAAAACAAAAGAAAATTAAACTACTCTAAAAAGAAAAATGATATGGTTACTAACTAGCGAAAATTATAAACTACCTAATAATAACCAAACTAGATTCTAAATAATAATTAAAAAGAAAAGAATCTTATTTTTTGTGTTTTAGGAATATTTAAAAACGAAAATAAAATAAAAAAACAAAAAATAGAAAGAAAGAAAAAACATATAGGAATAAGTAATTTAAATTGCCCTGTCGAAAATATCAACAATCCTCGATAGCGGTGCTAAAAGTTTGATGGTCGGATTTAGGCAAATGTACCAAATTGTTTACAAAATAATAAAGTGTAAGTAGAGTATCGTATCCACATGGGTTGATGTTTCAACTAGGCAATTCGCGTTACTTATTTAAGAAAAAAAAACAAATAAATAAAAGATAAAGGGGGAGTTTGTGCAATTTGGTCTGTTTTTTCAAAGGGAGAGTTTAAAAGTAACCTGCTTTGATTGTAGAATGTTAGTGGCGGTTAGGATTCTTCGAATCGCCTATATTCCACTAGTGCAAATCAGGGATACAAAACCTGTTTTTATGAGATTTAAGACCTGTTTTTTGTCGGGGTTATATCATCGGATGTTGTAAGTTTGAGATACGACACCTGTTTTTTATTGGGTATAAAAACAACATATTGTACCTGTTTTTTTC
>Ga0315914_1005530_pt1 | contig 18337 bp, 10 predicted proteins | sample MpolenodulesMG_FD_203920 | JGI IMG/M metagenome (GOLD analysis project Ga0315914, IMG submission 203920) | Medicago polymorpha root nodule microbial communities from Los Angeles, California, United States - elongated nodules | ecosystem: Host-associated > Plants > Roots > Nodule | place: USA...
ATATATATAGAGGAATGCTAGCAACATACCTTCTAACACACTTTTTAACACACTATCTTTGATTGGTTAAAATTCACATGAGTTCCACCAAATCATGTGGGTCCCATATAAATTTGGTGGGTCCCAGGTGAATATTAACCAATCAAAGAGAATGTGTTGAAAAATGTGTGTTAGAAGGTGTGTTGCTAGCATTTCTCATATATATATATATATATATATATATATATTCTAAAAGAAAGATTGTGTAAGCAATGCCCTCATTTGATGATTACTATGTTAATTATAATAATATTTTTTTAACAAATCTTTTAAACAGGATTTTGTCTACTCTTGTCGTTTTAAATTTTCGTTGTCAAAAAAAATACCCCCTCATATACTTCCAAAAGGGACCCCGTCGTCAAGTATGACCTGCCAAAATAATAATGAATGAACAAAAAGAATTCCGAAACGAGTTTAGAAATTGTCAATGGGTAATAAATATTTAGTACACACAATCCTTAGACCGTGTTTTCTTCTTTATCTGTTCCTTCAAACATGTCCTTTTTTTCTCATTCTCTTCATATATTATACACCCAAATTCCTTAACCAACCAACTTTATCTTTTTTTCTTGAGCTATGAAATTCTCACTTTTCGCTTGTTTCTCTTCATGGGCTACTGAAAATAACAACATCAACAACGGTACTATAATTATGTCTTGTACTTTCAGCTGTGTAATATAGTTCAGTAGTTTTTGTTTATCATGTTTTGAAATTTTTTTTTTATATGCAGATTATGCTGAGGGAGATATTAATGATGGAAGCTTTCGTGTATTTACTTATAACCAATTGAAATCTGCTACTAATAATTTTGATCACAAAATTGGTCAAGGTGGATTTGGCTCTGTTTATAAGGTGATAATATATTACATTCTGTTAATTTTTATTTCATTTTGAGTCTTTTGATTTTTTGTTGAAACTAACTGGCGGCGAAATTTACACACACTAAGTGCTGATAAGTGGAGAATTGCGTGCAGCATATCAAATGTCCATAAATGGACTTTAGAATGCAAATTGTTACTTTTATTGTAATTAAATTATGAAAATTGTTACTTTTGTAGTTATGAATTTATGATTATTATTAGATGGAAAACTGATTGTGGTTGATTTGACTTTTAAAGGGGAGGCTCATAGATGGATCATTTGTGGCAGTGAAAGTGCTTTCTGTTGAGACTGAATCTATGAGAGGAGAGAGGGAATTTGTTGCAGAATTGGCTGCACTAGCAAATATAAAGCACCAAAATCTTGTTGGTTTTAAAGGATGTTGTGTTGAAGGAGCAAAAAGATATTTAGTCTATGATTACATGGAGAATAATAGCCTCCACCACACTTTCTTAGGTAAATTCATTTTAACATTTCTTTCTAATTATGCCTCTAACTAAGGATAAACCTTCGAAATAGTTGAATTCATGTTGAATCGATTGACCTGTCCGGTTCAGTTTTTAAAACATTATGCCAAGTCCTTTGCACCACTTTTCTAAAACCATTGAAGACTTATAAAAGACCTAAAGCAGACAATACCCCAGAAAAACGATGCAACGGAATTGAGTTTGGAACATTATCTAAATGAGCTATATGACATCCACATTAAATTGACCTATAAATAAACTATGTTTTTTGATGTGGCTTTTGAATGATATAGGTTGTGAGGAGAGAAGGACGAGCTTCAGTTGGGAATCAAGGAGGAATATATCTATTGGTGTGGCTCGTGCAATTTCCTATCTCCATGAGGAGTTGAAGCCTCATATAGTACATAGAGATATCAAGGCCAAAAATATTCTCATAGACAGAAATTTTACACCAAAAGTTGCAGATTTTGGTTTGGCCAAATTAATGAGAGATGAAACATCTTACATTAGCACTAAAGTTGCAGGAACATTGTAAGTGTCAACATTATGAAAAACTATACATATATTAATAATTTCAATCCTTTTTATTCATTGACTAATGCTATTTTTTTTAATTAAAAAATCAATAGGGGTTATTTGGCTCCAGAGTATGCTAGTTCTGGACAACTAAGAAGGAAATCAGATGTTTATAGTTTTGGAGTATTGCTTTTGCAAATTATCACTGGCTTGGCTGTGGTAGATGCCTATACAGACATTGAACGTTTCATTGTAGAAAAGGTATGAAATTTTGAATCAAAAAATTATTTTTCCTTCTAGCAAAAATAGTGAATCAACACTAGTGTCTTTAGGAACCAAAATTGTCTGCTGCAGACTAAACAAGCATTTGCTAATTGCTGCTATTAATTATCTTTGACTATTGAATTGAGATGAGACGGTTCACTTTTTAGATATTGATATATTGAATGCAAAAGAATTCAAACTTGAAACTTGATTTATTTGACTTTGATCCAACATTTAGTGCTTAACTTCAGCAAATGCATGCTTTTTTTTTTTTGCTACAACAAATGTAGCTTTGCGAAGCTAAGTTTCTAAAATTACTAAGAGATGAATTTCTATATACTATAAACCTTTTTTACACATTCATTTAATTAAATCACACCAAAATATTATTTTTATAGGTTAGTTCTTAAAATATCTCTAAAAATCTTTATGAAGCATGTTTTGCGAAATACATGTGTAAAATAATTTTGCATCATAATCGTGAGTGTGTACAAATTAAATCCAATATATAAAAAAAAAAAAGTTCCATTTAGTCCTTTTCAGTCTGTTAATTTAATATCTCAAAGGAGAATCATATTTACCCATGAAAAAGACATAACAGACAAAATAAATCGTCACTAAAAATCCTTTCTATAAAAAAAAACAAATAAAAAAAGACAAGAAATAGTCACTACAAACTCTTTGTAGCTGACAATAAAGTTAATTATATTTTTATAGATAATAATGTTTTATAATTTTAATTATGCTATTCCTATCCCATCTATACTGTCGCCGCCGCCAAAAATAATTATCTACATCTTTAATAATAGACTTTGAAACTATAATTATTAATCATTGTTGGTTGAGAATACAAAATTATCATAAAACTACACAAAAAAGATAATTTTTTTATGTGTTTTAATATTTTAAAAATAATTAAAAATGAAAAAGTGACTTTTCACGTGATTGTCAAATATATGACCAACTTGATCCAAGACTCTAGGGTAAAGAAGTTGTCACCTATCTAAATTGTCTAATATATGATGACCAACTTGATCCAAGACTTTCAATTGTATAAATTATTTAAAAATTTGTTGGTTTTATAATCATGTGAACCAACATTTTTATGTTCAAACCAAATGGTTTTTCTTGTTTAGGCTTGTATGTTAAGATTTTGTCAAAGTGGTTTAATGTGAACTTGTTTGATCATGTTTGCAGGCTTGGGCAGCTTATGAGGCTAATGATCTATTAAGAATAGTTGATCCAGTGCTTAATACAAACTATTCAGTTGAAGAAGCCATAAAATTCCTCAAAGTGGGGTTACTTTGCGTGCAAGAAACAGCAAGACTTAGGCCAAAAATGTCGGAGGTTGTAGAAATGTTGACCAACAACAATGTTGATATGAAAGAGGTTAAGATTTCAAAACCAGGATTTGTTGCTGATCTCAGAAACATTAGAATAAAACAACACAAGATAACAGACTCCCCACAGTCTGGTTCTTCTGGAGGAGCATCCTTTGCAAGCTCCGTCTGGAGTATGGGAAATCTCGCTCGTTGATTTAGATCAAGAATTCGTGACGTGTCTATTGTAAGAAAAATGTTTTTCCATTTATAATTTTTTTTTTGGTCTCACTTATGTGCATTCTTGCACGAGATTTTTACTAGTTTAGGATTAGAATTGTGACAAATTGGTCACCGTGTATAGATAGCAATAGCGCTTAAGAGATTTGATATTGTAGTGTTCATAATCAATTTTTAGTTCATAGGATTGGTTGCATCATGCAATTTAGGTTAATTGGTTTTTTTATTTTTGTGTGGAATTGCTTCCTTTGTATTAAGTTTTTTTTTTCTTTTTTTCTGACTTGCATTGGCGTGCTCAGTGGGCATAGGGGAATAATTAATTATTATACACAAGTGGAGTGGAGGGCCATGCAATGTTAGATCTTGTATCAATTTTCCAAGTTAGTTGAACTTGAATGTAAATTTATCATGAAAAAGACATTACAGAGAGAATAAATTGTCCCTTCAAACTCTTCTGAAAACAGTAAACAATTCATTTATATAGATAATGTTTTTTTTTTTTTAAATTTAAATTATGCTATTCCTGAATCCTGTCACATCTATCTATAATTGTTCTTTAATACTTCGTCTGTACGTGATTATAATTTTTTTTTTAAAATCTTGTTCATAAATATTAATCTCTATCCAAATTACTAGATGTATTTTCGAATGTTTTTTTTAAACACATGCTTAATTACTACTAACTTTCATTGAAATATGAAAAGTCAAATTAAAAACATATAAACCCAAAAATAATTTAGTAAAATTCATATACAAATTAGATAAATTAACTACATTATCAATTTTTCTTAATATATATGTAATTAGTCATTATTAGTCTTTCTTGGTGGAGAATACAAAATAATCACAAAACTACACACAATTTTTTTAGTGTTTATTATATCTTCTTTTCTCTTTCTTGGCTGACCAATACAAAATTTGAAGACCAGTATCAATTGTAAATCTATAAATATTTTTCTACCATAAAAGTTTTTTAGTGAGAGAAACTCCAACTTCTCTCTAAACTTTCTTTCTATTTCGTTCATCGAGGAGGGGTGGTTTTAGGTTATTTTTTGACCTAGAATCACCCCTCTACTTCTTTTTTCTTTTTTCATTTTCTTTCAATCTAAATAAGTGGTTTTCACATATATCAAGTTTTTTCTTTTGTGTTTTTTTGTGATTTCGTCGTCTAAGTGCGGCGTTGTGTTGTTCGTCGCCTTGTGCGACGTTTGATTTTGCGTCTTGTCGTGGTGTTCGCTTATTGCTTATTGAAAGATCGGCATCTATCAATTACAAATTCAACCAATGATTTGGGCATCAACGTTGAAGATCCGGAAGCATGTGAATTTCGGTGACTTAGGTATTATCATATTATTTGTAGGCATTTTGTCGTTTTATGCTATTAACTTGGGTGCTGTGAGTTTGTTCGCAGATTCACCTTTTACGTTTTTAGAGATGTTTGTATGATGTAATCTATCGATTTGAATGAATGAATATCGTTTTATTTTTGTCAAAAAATAACAAAATAAAAATAAATGTTATGCCGAAAACCATGAAGATGAGTATTACAAACTAGTTCTAGAATGAAATATAAGTAAAGTGATAGTGTTTTTTTTAGGAAGTAAAGTGGTAGTTGAAAAGTTAATGTATGTGGTTAAAAATTTAGTTCACATACATTTTTTTAACTAATTCTTTTGCTTATATTTCATTTTGAAGGGAGTAACTAATAAATATTTTTAGAAAATATATTTGACTTCTTTAAAAAAAATTATTAAAATATATTTGACCCCGGACTTATTTATTTAAAAAAAAACTCAAACTTTTTAAATTTTTGCCAAGTAAAATTAGATAACATCTAAAAAAATTAGATTTTTTTATAGACTTGACCCACTTCAACATAAAGTTGAAAACTTGCTTACCAAACAAGTAATTTTCCCAATATGGCAATCAAAAGATTCAAAATCTAAGTCATATATCAAAATATATAGATGCATGTAGAAACAACAAAAAAACCGATTTATAATTATATTTAGATATTAAGGTAAATATTGAATGAGAAGCAATGAAATTATTTTTTGAAAGAAGCAATGAAAAATGTATTCATGGCAATTAGTCATTGATATATACTAGTAAATAAAAATATTAATCATAATTAAATTTAGATGGGTTGAGTCTCAATATCACAAAAACCATAACAAACTTTAAAAAAAAAAGTTTCTTGAACAAACCAAAATGAGATATATTAACAACTATATAGGAGACTCTCCTTTCAAAAAACTATATAGGAGACTCTCCAGCATAAGATGTATTAGAGACACTACATAAAGTTTACAAAATTACAAACCAAACAAAAGCAACATCAACCAATGGCCAAACAAGCTTTCAGGTCTTGCCACCACAAATGATAGCCAAAAGGAAAGTTAGCATACTTTGTTTTCAACCACCAAAAAGAAATCAATCAGTACTTTATCTAACAATTGCATAATTTGCATTTCTTTTAATTCAAACAACCTATTATTTCTTTCTGTCCACAAGACCCACATCGACGCAAACCAAAGTAATTGCAGAAAATTTCGACGAGCGCAAGAACCTTATGTAGAATGAGAGAACCGAATAAAATGATCCATAATATATCATTATGATTTATTTAAAAAAATAATTTATCAGTAGCATGTAATTAAACCGTCAAATCCCCTGAAATTAGTGACCTCGTTAAGATTATTGAGGGTAATTAAGAAACTTTGGCGGTGATTAGCTTTCCTATACTATATATAGTAGTAGACATAGGATAAAAAGGAGCATGAGATGAAAATCATATTTGACCAAAGGATTATGCTCTTTGAATATGGGGGATCAATGCACCACTCTTAAAAGATATGTTGGTCCAACTTCACCCTAAAGATATGATGATCTCTAAACCAATTCTAATCTCTACTGGAGTAGTCAAAGCAAGGAATAATCCCATGATTGTAATTAATAGACTCTTGAAATTTGCCTGTAATGATTGCACTTATTGGTCAACAAACAATGTAGGTTGATCTTTTCTTGTTTATACTCTCTACTAAGGTGAACAAAGTTTTAAAATATAACAACACAACTTAATTGTTAGAATTAGTTTTGTTTACTATTTCAGTTTATATGATTTCGTAACAGAAATGTGAAGCATAATAACTTTATAAATCAAATTAGATCATAACAAGTTCAAGATAAACTAAAACGATACATAAAATATCAAGGTCTCAGGTTCGATTCTCTCTGGTGCCAATTTCGGTGGGCAAGTCCATACAGAGCTTTGCTCTGGCTTAGAACGGGGCTCCCGCAAGTGGGCAGTGGGATTGGTCCCCTCGGATTAGTCGGTCCTTGAATCGGATACCTAGTTTTTTTTAAAAAAATTCCCCTCAACTTATTTTTTATTAGGATAAATGGCAAGCCATCTAACCAACACACACAAACTCACACGAAAGCACGCACGCGCGCACAAACACCTTCACATGTACACCCCTTCACACTATGGATTTGGAATAGAACTTGGTAGAACTATTGACAGGTCGGAATGGTGTACCGTTGTGGACTTTTTGGATCATGACTCGACCCAACCCGCCGATAGAACATATAACATCATAAAAGGAACATGCAAAACCTAATAACCTATCCTGGTAGATTAAGGTAGGTAAACCACATTATACGAGTTTTAGCTTAATCATCTCATCTTTTCTTTTACTCAAATAAAATAGTAAACCATTTTTTGGTTTATGAATAAAACAATTTTTTTAACTTAAGTCTTCTACACTATCCAATTACACTCTAAACCACTACTAACAAAGATCTTCTCAATTTCTTTCTTTCGTTTGGTGTGATAAGATATAACAAACTTAAAAAAAGTATAAAATAATTAATGATGGTGGGACCCACTTAATGGTAGGATCCACCATCAATTTTTTAGACATCTAATGTAAAATCACTAAAATAGTTTGTTATAAACCTTAAGGGGCCTATAATAAGAGTAGCACCGTGAACTATCTATGGCCTGAAAACATGAGCTGGTGTTTTTTATGGAGCTACACAGGAGCAATTGCAGGAGTACTTGCATCTAGAGAATTGATACGCTTTGCTTTCTAAAGTTTTTCAGAGACTGATATGTTTGATGTAAGTATTTACTCGTGTGTATACCCATGCATCGCACGGGGAAAATTGATTTTGAATTAAATTACAAATAAAATAGTATATACTTCATATATCAAATTGTTTTAAATTTAATGCAAGGTTTTTGGAGTATACTCTAAAAACACTGAAAAAGAACCATAAGGACTTAGTCGAAAAAGTTTAATGCTATTATCTAAAAAAGTTTCAATACTTAGTCGAAAATGTGCTATATAAATAAGAACCATAAGAAACATTTTAAAGATACAATGTCATCGGACTTCAACTAATTCAGCTCACCACCATTATTCAACCAACCAAGACAATACAATACGGTTGAATAAACCAATTTTGAGAACCACTTCTGATTAAATGACCTATTTTTTTTAAGTGTATCCATATATAAGTGATGCCTTGTGCTCGTAAGCGGATGTCCATTTTATGTCAGAAAATGCCTTAAGACCGTCATTGCTTAAAAAATTCGTATGTATGCCTTTTGGTGAAAATTAATATTAGAATTCAGTTGTGGGAGTACTTACTTCCATGAGAGATCATAAATAGGTCTAGCAGATTGTTCATACATGAGACTCCATGAACACAAATCAAAGAATTAACATAGAGAACTAAAAATTTCCAACAACATGATTTATTCTCAATGGAAAAATCTTCAGCAACAAAAAATATTGACTTTTTGCCAACCTTTTTCAGAGAACAATCCAAATTTTATCAAGTATTGAAATTTACATTCAAAAAAACCTAACTAAGAGTATATGAATTTGAAACTGGAAATTGAAGTTGCAATTAACCAAACCTGAAAATCTGAATGGAACGAATCGATGGGAATTGATGAGTTGATATTGAGATGGAAGAAAGGAAGGAAGGACTGAAGTGGTGGAACTTGATGAGGTCGAAGCAAAATACCCTTGAGAGGTGTCTCAAGTAAGTTTCTACTACTTTTGAAATTGTTTTAATCCATACAAAATTTTAATTTTGATCTGAGAACTAATGGTGTTTCGGTATATACACGGAAGGAATGGGTGGGTGCTTCAAGAAACTAATTTGTTTTTCATGCGGCAGTGTGAAAGCATAAATAATTACGACCAAATTTTAAATATTCAAGTATAAATAACTAAAACGATTAAATATTAAAAAAATAATGGAAAAGTTACTATTTATAGAAATTTTATATAGCTATGGATCTCTCAATGAGTGACAAATGACATACTTGCCAAAGAACTAAGATTGCTCTATTATATTGTATGATGTCAGATACATGTAGTATTGACGGGCGGAGTCCCGTAAGTATTAATGTCAGATACACAAACTCGCAAGCATGCTAGCACACATGTACACCCCTTCACATTATGGTTTTGAAGTTGATACGATATTAATGATATGGTGAATTGGTTGTAAATAATTTTAAAGTACAAGAGCAAGACTATGCATTCAAGCAGCAGCAGCATTAGAGGAACGGAAAAGGAACAACGAGAAAAGTATGGGAAAAAAGATACATGGTGTGGAGGAAAAAATGATTGATCTCGAGAAGTACAGAGAAGTGCAGGAACCTCAGAAAAAAGGTTACTGCGATGCATTCAAGGATCAACTAGAAAGTGAAGATTTCCAAGCAAATGTGAAGAGGCTAGAACTTGCAGGAGTATGGGATGAGATAATCGAAAAGCTATTAAACTATGAACTACCAGAAGAATTTGAAGGGAAGAAAGAACGGATTGAGATAGGAACAAAGTTTAGAAGACTAGTTGAGCCTTTAGATATTGCTAATTACTATAGACATTCAAGGAACCATGATGGACATGTTTATATGGCTAAAGGAGGAAGGCCAAAAAGGTATAGGTATACACAGAGATGGTTGGAAGATGCTGAGAAGAGGGGGGAAGGTGGTTACTCAGAATCATGTTTTTGGGCTGAGGTGGAAGATCTTTCTCATGATACTGAGGTTTTTGAAGATGTTCAAGAAAAAGTTGAGGCCTTGGAGGGATTTATAAGCAAGTGGGATGAGAATACATATAAAATAAGATCTTCAAAGGCTTGTAAATAAATGGGATGAGAAATTGGAATTTAAGAAGTAAATAAATGATATAAACACACACAATTTTGGAATTTAAGACATTAATTTAACATTTATAAAATAAAACAAAATACATATCATTTACAGGAAATTACGAGAGCATATACGTGTCAAATATTACATTACCAAGATAGTTTTGCAATTAAAGAAGCCAAACACATTAAATCAGTAACCTAAATGAGATAAGAGAACAAATTACACAATGCCATTTTCACTGGCTGGATGGAGCATTATCTTCAGTAAGCATTGGCTCCGCCTGAGGAACCTTCTTTACAAGTGATTTAGGTATGTCCATATAATCTTGTGCGCAGCGCTGCTGAGGATGAGACAATAGAATTAACATATGACGGAAAAGAACCCTTGCTAACCCTTGTCCACTCTCCAAGATATAACCCTCATATTCAGTAACATGTTCGAGAGCTTCCACCAGTGAATCATAAATCTCTTGGGGGCAATTGTCAGGTCCAGGCTTGTCATGAAGATACATGACATCGAAAGTGAAGAGCTTCTGGTTCACAGGGTTCACTGGGTTCACAGGGTTCACAGGGTTCACTGGGTTCACAGGCCACTTTGGGCGCACTTTTGATCTGCAGTAGAATAAAATCTAGAAAAGAACAGCAAACAACATATTATGATTCATGCCAAAAATGTCATGTAAACAATAAATTTTGAAGACTTCAAAGTTCAAACCAAGCACAAGATAATATATTTAAACAAACCAAGAAAGATGGGATGATTTGACAAATCACTGATGGCAGCCACCACCACTCACCACTCTTAAAATGCGACCCTGCATACGGGATTTTTTAGCTTCATGAGCAGCAAGCTGGAACAAAGTAGTAAGGTCTGGTTGACTGCTAGATGTAGTAGCCGAAAGCCCTCGCATTGCTGCAATTGTTGACTCAACTTCACTGCTAAACTCTTTCCTCAGCTGTAATAATTATAAAAGGCATAAAACAAAACAAAAAAACTATGTTCAGTACATGCTTTGAGCACCGTGTTCCAAAAATGAAGTGTTTGTAAGATCCATATCCAACATTGGGAAACCCTGAAAAAACATTTATACTACTGTCTATGCTTATGTCCAATGCCTAGATAGCACATCAAATTTGAAGGAAAAAGAATATGCTCTAAAAATATGAATAGGAAAGACAATGACACAATGTTCAACCAATGCTCAAAGATCATGGCAGTGTTTAGATAAACAACTTATAGCACAAGCACTTATGTATAAGATATTTCTATAGCAACAGATAAAATAAAGCTACATTGTTTTCTTATAGGGTCTGTTTGGAAGACACATTTTGAGCTTATAGCTTGTATGCTATAGCTTATGTCTTATAAGTTCATTTGACTAGAAGAAACCCATTTGGTAACTATCACTTTCTCATGAGCTTATAACTTATTTTTACTAGCTTATAACGTTTTCCGATAAGCTAATTCAAGTAGCTTATAGCTTAACAGATTTTATTCCAATTTTACCTTGTAATTTTAATTGGAAAAAATTTAAATATTAATCAAATATATCTTTTTTTATGTCATTTCATATTTATAAGCTAATTCAATTACAAATTTTATCAAACACTACATATTCAATAAGCTAGCTTATCCGCTATCGGCTATAAGCTAACTATCTGCTATTTTTTACCAAACAGAGCCATAAACTATTAGCGGTTTTTATAATCTATCTCGAAGAACTTATGAAAATAAGCTGAAAACCGCTTACGGACAATGTCATAATTAGTTCTCTCTTGATAAAACCTATCTCATCAGATAAACTCAAATAAGTCAATTGAGTTGAAACTCTTTCAATTTCAAATTGCATGTAAAAATAGAGAATGAAGCGAAAGATTGAATTTTTAGAAAAGAGGAATGAATTACCCAAGAAACGGAATCAGAGAGAGTAGCGAAAGCGAAACGATGTTGAGGATTGATGGTGAGTTTAGCATTAACAAAGAGAATGATGGCTTGTTTAATTGCGTCTAAACGAGTGAAGGGTCTTCCATTGGGTCTACCACTGGTAGCACCTTTCATCTCCGCCATGGATTGTGGATCAATGTCGATGCAGAATAGTATATCTTCGTTGTTGATTCGTGAGGGTTTGAGTTTGTAACTGCTTCTTTCTCCTTCAACCCCTTCCATTTTCGCTCGTTTTCTTCTTCAGCTTCTGCGATTCTTCTTGATTAGCGGTTTATGTTGGAGAAGGATGAGAGGGTGTTGTTAGTAATTTTATTTCTTTTTTCTTTTAGTTTTTGGGCACATATTTATGCGCTAGTTCCTTGTTAAAACGTGCATCATCGTTTCCAGCTCAGTTGGTTCGAACCCGAACACATCACTTATTACTTTTTAACAAAGTTGTATGAAAAAGAGATCAATCTGTTAAAAAAATAATTAAAGAACTTACTTGTTTACTTTTACTACTATAAAGGACTAGTCTGAAACTTAAAAAACTAAAAGGATTAATTAAATATAAATGTTAAACTTAAAGGACCCTAGAATGTATTTGACCTTTTCGTATTATATTATAGATACAAATTTTTGACCCGGTTAACGATGACTAATATCAGTCGAGACTTGTTAAACACATTGAGTTTTTTTTCCTTCTCAATTGATATTTTTTTCACATGCAAAAATCAAAAATCAAAATTTTGACTACTTGTTTAAGAAGTCAAATACCTTTACTATTTGGATCAATCAATTATTGATAATGTGGCTTCAAATTTAGTTCAAGTTAATGGCAAATCATTAATTTTCTTCCGTGAATTCCGTGAAACTTGAGAATTTTGTTGTGTATGTATCAAACATCCAATCATTTAATGTCATATCATTCTTTTATATCAATTTTCCATTTTCTTTAAGAAATAGTAGATAAGTTTTCTTTGACCGACGATGTATCACTATAAATTCATTTTCAAACTTTTCAACTATTTATTATAACGATTTTTTAGAACTTTTGTAGATGGTTTATTGAAAGAAAAGAGTAAAATCCACGAATTGAAAAATAAAATAAAATTGAAGACGCAAACATAAACTATAAAATAACAATTAAAATGAACAATTCTTTTTAAATGACATGCATGAAGGAACGAATGTGTAATATTTTCTATTCTTTTTAATGAAAATATTTTCTAATTAATATTGAAGTAAGATAATATCATAAGAAATGAGAGTTTGAATTGTGTTATAATAAAAAAATTTAATACATTTTTTTCAAGTAAAACTTGAAATTGTTTAGTTAGTTAGCAAATCAATAATCAAATAAAATAGTAAGTGAAGTGTGGGTATGACTTGTAAATATAAAGGATATAAGAGAAGAAAGATCACATACAAAAGTTATACCAGTTCATCTGGGCTACTTAAGTTCTCACTTCTCCCAATACTGTAAGATTTTCTATTAGATAGTTGAATTATAACTTAACCTCAACTTCTTCTTTTCTTTGATCACCATAGATCATTTTACAATCAACTTCTTTCAACCTCGACAGGTCTATTTACTTGCTTTCACAAGCAAGCCTTTTACAAATTTCGATTTGCTCTTTTGAAAAAAGACTTTTATAAATGTTGAATTCTCTTTGAAGTAAGTTTTGCTTGAAAGCTTTTCAACATAAAATAGCAGTTAGCTCAAACTTATATATGATCTTGATCAATTTGCACTTGATATAAAAGAGTTTGTCTTGAGTGAGATTTGTGTTGATAAGTATGCTTAAAATTTATTGAGATTTTCCTTTGTTGTAGTTTTCTACTTATTAGAGAGGATACCTTCAGATCTTCATTAAAATATTAATAGGTGTAAATTTTACAGCTCAAGATATAAGTAAAAACCTGAGATCAGATTGATTTATGTCAAATGAGATCGATCTCTGTGAGTGCTAAAGCTTTTGCTTTTGCTTTTGCTTTGTGTTTGTTTGTTCAGTACATGAGGCATGGGTTGTGTACAACTCATTAATGTCTTGACATTCTTTGCTGTTAATATAATCTTGCACACAAAGAAAGATACTTTTGTATTAGGTAGCAGCTTTCCTTATCATGTAGTGAAATGATCAAAGGAGAAAAGATCAAGGGATCATAAGCTCACATGGTACCACTTTTCTTACACATCCTCATGTGATGTCAAAATTGCATAGACTCTTGAAATGCTTTTTTGTATGGCTTTTTGCACATGATATATTTTTTTTTTTGAGAAAAGTGTGCTCATAGCATTTCATTAATAATTAAATGTTCAATACAACGAGGTACAATAGAATAAGTGGTGGGACTAGCTAATAATGTGGCAGCCCCGGCAAGGGCATGAGCTACCTCATTTGCTTGTCGCCGAGTAAACTCAACCTTAGAGTTTGTGAACTTTGAACTAGACAAACTTCTGCAAGCGGAAATTCAGTAACATCTGGACGAGGGTGGTTGAAGGCATCCGCGGTAATTTTGGAATCCAAAGCAAAATCAACATTGTCAAATCTCATGTCGCTTAACCATTCCAAAGCATAATAAAGGCCTAAAGCCTCACCAACATTAACAGAGTGTAGAAATGGGACTGGTATAGATTTAGCTAGAATGAAAACTCCATCCTCGTCACAGATACACAAACCTATACCTGTTCTGTTTAAAACATCCGAGAAGGAAGCGTCAACATTGCATTTCACTCTACCACGGGAAGGTTGCTGCCAAGAGATAGGAGGCAGATTCTGATGCTGCTGCCCCAAGAAACTAACAGCCGAATTAGTGGTATTTGCAGCTGTTGTATGCATAGCCGAGCTGCTGCTATGAACCGCAACTGAGGGAACGTTAGCCATTGACCAATCCTCTATGAGATGACGAGCTCTGTTGATCACCTGCGCCGTTGTTTCTGTCGCACCCTGCACATGATATTAAATATATTCTTTTTCTGCATATGCATATTTTTAGTAAAATCGTTTGATTAAAATTCCTTTGTCAGGACATATTCCTTCCTTCAAATATTTATTGCTTCCTTAAATGTGATATACTTGAATATCATACTTGAATATCTGAGAGAATGATCTCAAGTTTCCCTAAAATAATCATCGGTAATGGTGACGACAATCACCATTATAATAATGCTCTAAAGCTTCTTACTCAAAAGCTTTCAAAACTTCGCAAGGTTAATCTCTCTGGTAATTTCTACATTAATGACTTTGTTTTATGAACTGTGATCTTTTAGAAGAGGTGGTTATGTTTGATTTCCCTTTCCTAACACGTGCTGGTATGGCTTCTGCAATCTGCCAGAGACCAACTTTGAATTCTTTCTCTGTTAGAAACTTTACGGAAGCAATAGAAGTCAATAAAGTTACTCCATACTTTGTTAATTCATTGGGGAGTCTGAAGGGATTAACTCTTCTTGATTTGTCTTTTTCATGCATTTCTGATTACTTGCTTTCCTCTCTAGCACTTGAAGCTCTTCCTTTGAGGAAACTTGTCCTCCAAGATTGCTTCGATTATACATATTTTGGGATCTATCGTCTGTTGTCAAAGTCTCCATTTCTACAGCATCTAGATCTTCAAGATGCAATGTTTTTGAATGATCAACGTATCAATGAGTTGTGTGCATTTCTTGGTGATTTGGTGTCTATAAACGTCAATGGTTGTGACAAGCTCACCAATGCAGCCTTCTTTGCACTTCTTAGGAATTGTTCTTTGCTGAGTGAGATCCATATGGAGTCAACACAACTTGGAATTGGTTAAAGACCATCCCTGAATTTGTCTAACAATTCACATTTGCAAGATGAAGACATCAACATGTTTGCTTTTATGTTTCCTAACATGCAACTTCTTGATTTGAGCTCTTGCGATGACATATGTATTGGTAAAGTGTCAAAGACTTGTTGTAATATTAGGCATTTAAAATCCGCCTTCTGTCCACGAGCTAAGCCATTTTTCGACCAACGTTGAACCTTCGAATCTGGAGGTGGTGAACTTGTCACACTCAAGAATCGATGATCAAGTACTACATGGGATCTAAGATTTGCCCTCGGCTTCTGCAACTGGACCTGAAACATTGTTACCATGTCACGGAGAAGGGATTGAGGTTAGCACTAGAAAGCTGTACACATCTGAGAGAGATTAATTTGCAACATTGTCATATAGTGTCCACTAAAATTGTTTCCTGGATGATATTTTCAAGGCCATCCTTGAGAAAAGGAACAGCTCCGCCTCATTTTCGTCCCTGTGACTGTGATAGGAAACTCCTCTTTTGGCGATGTCTTGTTTGCTAGTTAGTGCTCTGTTCGAGCTTAAATTTTTTATGTTTCAGATGTTACTTCTCTTAGACTTTTTCTTTCTTGTAAAAAATGAAAACTTTCATTTGTTTTATTTTGTTACGGATCTATGCATTTAATTGCTATTATTTTAATAATAATACATTTCATAGTAGAGTTCTTTAAAATAATCTGATTTTGTTACATAGAATGCAAACATTTTCTTTTCTTTTGAAGTGCGAAATTGTTGTAGGATCTTTATGAGCTTTGAAATCTATATTGCGGAATATAACTTCTGATCGCCATGGTAGAAACTAGAAAACATATTATATATGTCACATGAAGTCATGCTTTCCTTTGCCTTCAAGCTAGCTATACTCTATAATATGTTTGGCTATAAATAACAGCAATAATGTTTGCTTGATTTCAGTGTCGTTTTCAACAAGTTGTTTGGTCTCAGAACAAATCCATGGATGGTTCAGTCGGCATTCAACCTGGAGCCGGGTTCATTTTGAGTTTCCATCAGACTTGTTTGTGAGCCATCATGTTGGAGTATTGTATTTTTGCAGGTAGACAGTTCCATATTGTTTACAAACCTGACACGTCAAGTCATTGACTTCATATTTCTAATATCGGGTATTATCCTATTTTCACTATTTGAAGAACTTTTCCTTTTTTATTTTTTCAGATTAAATATTTGAATTCATGTGCCTACTAACTCATGTGATCATTTGGCAATTAATTGATTTACTAAAGAAAAACCAAATTAACTTTACAACTTGACTTTGCTGTTTTGGTGCACCCTGTATAGCACTGTCCTTAGCTTCACTCTTTGCCTTCTTTTATTTCATCGTGAGTTTAAACCCTAACTATCCTCAATTTCAACCACATGCAACCAAACTAGCATGCATAGCCATATGATAACCGCGAACCACATAAAGAGAGAAACCATAAAATCTTCTATATCTCATGGAGACAAGCTATAGACTTTTCAAACTTAAAACATGTCACGAGCAAAAATATCTAGAAATGTTTATAGTTTGATATATAACTTAATTTTATTATGAACAGAATAATAGATTAAGAGAGGTCGGGGGGGGGAGGGAACCAATACCCTTCTTAATAAGCAATGAACCAATACCCTTCTTAATAAGCATATCATACACCCTGTCAATTTTCATGGTATCTGATGTAGTATCAAAAGTAAGTATTTTTGTTATCGTCTCCACAGGGACTGATGCGATATTCTTAGCCGTTCAACAATCGATATCGTTCTGAGCTAGGGTTTTCCGATGGTTTTGTTTCATATACTATCAACTAAGAATTTATAAATGGGAGGAGAGTTGACAGAGAAATAAGTATGTTGGGATTAAACTTCATCAACCTACTTGTACGTATTCTCGGATTTGGGTTGCGGATTCTAACTATCAATCGATATTATCACATATTGCTCAACAACATCATTCGTGTCCAAATGATATCGTGATTTCTATTGGATCGCTTAATTGTCGATGTCTCACACTATTAAACGGTCCAATAGTCGATTGTATCGTTGTATCGTCGATTTCCCAAACTATACAATGATACCAAAGCTTTAAGTTCCAATATTCATAGTGATTACCAACCTAAGTTCCATGTCTAGAACAAGAGTATTGATAGAAGATTATTCTAACCTAGATTCAAAATGTATTTTTCAATCACCATTCAAATCCATAAGATCAAACATGGAAAGCAAGAATAACATCAATATCATAAGATAAACTAGAATCACACAACATCCCAATCAAAAGGAATACATACTAATAGAGTTAACTACATTTAATCCCAACAAAAAGAGTTTAGTTACTCATTGTCATGGTAACCTTACAAGGAGAAAAAAAGAGATGGAATGGAACCAAGCCATGATGTCTCACTGATCTTGTGTCTTCCTTCAATCCTTATGCTCCTTGCTCCTTAGGTTCTCTATGTGTTTTCCCTTGTTTTCTCTCTTCCTAAAGTGGCCTAAACTATCCTCCTATCATAGATACTTCTTGAAATGAACAAATGAGCTTTTATATGGCTTGTTCTGTCTCAACTCGCCTCACGGGTAAGTTTGTTCGCCATGGCGAGTTGAGCTTCCTTCCCCAGTGGGTTTCTGCCACGTCAGCTCTGAGGGGGTTAGACCGCCTTACTCGCCTCCCGAGTAATTTCACTCGCCATGGC
>Ga0315914_1005531_pt1 | contig 18336 bp, 14 predicted proteins | sample MpolenodulesMG_FD_203920 | JGI IMG/M metagenome (GOLD analysis project Ga0315914, IMG submission 203920) | Medicago polymorpha root nodule microbial communities from Los Angeles, California, United States - elongated nodules | ecosystem: Host-associated > Plants > Roots > Nodule | place: USA...
ATTTTACATAAAAATGATCTACTTTTTTATTTTCTAATAAATTGTGTAACTTATTTTCACTAAATTTTTAGCATTATAAAATAATAAATGATAATATCAAATAATAAACTCCACTGTAAAATACTTGCAACAACTAAAGTTGCATGGCATAAAATTGCATTAACATTAAAATAACTAAAAAGGCAATATCCTAATATGTAACTCTAACAAGATTGGAAAATATTAATTGAGTGTGATACTACCGCGACTCCAGTTTACAAAAATCTATTTTTCTACTGGCAACATTTTAGGGGGCCGTCTATGTCAACTTTTTTTGGCTTAGTATCTATACTTCACTAATGATAGTCAACGGGGGGATGGGGAAGGTGCGTAGTAAATGGAAGGAGTTTCTTAAAGTCCAAGACAAGTTCACTTGTTTACTTTCTTGTTTGACAAGTCTTGAAGGACACAGACTTGTTCAAGACAAGCATGTAGTTTCTTCACATGTTTACTTTCTTGTTTGACAAGTTTCTTCAAGTGCAAGACAAGCATAACAATGCCTATATATAGACTATGTTTCTTCGTTACAAGATATACCATCACGGGTCATTCTTCGTTACAAGACTATGAGGGTAGAGACCTCTCAACAGGCTAACAATAAGAATGGTTCAACCCATCATGGATCATTCTCAATTAAGCCCAATACAAATATTCATTATATTTATTTAACCAAGTGCATTAACAATTAATAATAATTGATATTATATTTTATATAATATCAATGTAATTAAAGTTATCCATAAAAAACCAACACTAATATGAAGAGAAAACAAATAGGGTTAATAGTGTTTTACCCCCTATAATATATGTCACTTTTGATTTTGCCCCCTGTAAAAAAACTTGTTTGGATTTCGTCCTTATAAAATGAAGATTCTCCAGAAAACTCATGTGAGCCATATGACTCAGCAGAATCTCTTATGTGGTGCTGACGTGGAAATTTAATTTAATTTTTCATTTTTTTTAGGTTGGCCACGCGTGCAAATTTTTGACACATCACTGATTAATTAAAAAAAACCACAAAAATCCATGAAATTAAAAACCAGATCTTCTCTTAGTTTTCTTTTTTATCTCTTCTTTTTCACGAAGCCTAAAAATCCTTTTTTTTTTCTTCCTGTTTTCAACCATTCCCAATTCAATTGAAAAAATCTACACCCTCGTGTATCCCTACTTCTTCTTCCTCTCTTTAGTCTAGTCTCACAACACCAGAAGACCGAAGAAGAAAGGAGAGGAAAGGAAGAAATCCACTGCCTCTGTCGACCTTGAACGCCGCCGTCAATCGCGAATGTCGTCGCGGATGCCGCCGTTGGCCGTCCACCTCCCTACCATCGTCACAAATTGGACCTCGGTCCCTGTTTATGATGTATCGTGTTCGACTCTCTCTCTTTCTCTCTCTCTCTCTCTCTCTCTCCGAGCAGTTCTATGGATTTTTGGATGAATTTGTTGTTGTTTTTCCAACAGAGAAATAAGGGAGAAGAGAGGAACAAAGATGATGAAGAGGGAAAATAAGAAGAGATGGATTTGTGATGAAATAAGGAAAATAAGAAGAAACACTAATTTGGGCTGTATTCTTTCAAAAAATAATCTGGACTGTGTTGTTTTCTAATGAATTACTAATATCTTTTAATAAAAGAAATGTTGAGTTTGGGATGAATACAATGAACAAATTGATGAATTTTGTATAGGTTGGATCTATGATGATTCATAGAGAAGAAGATGAGGAACAGAGATGAGGAGTCGAGAAGAAGGGGATGATTTTTATGCTTTTTTTAATTAATTAATGATGTGTCAAAAATTTACACACGTGGCCAACCTAAAAAAATATATTAAATTTTCACGTACATAAGAGATTTTGCCTAGTCATATGACTCAGGAGGGTTTTCTAGAGAATCTTCATTTTACAGGGACGGAATCCATTTTTTTTTATAGGGGCAAAATCAAAAGTGGTCTATATCACAAGGGGTTGAAACACTATTAACCAAAAAAATATTAGTTATGAGACTAAGGTGAACCTTAAAATTAATTTAAAGGATTTAAAGGTATACAAACCTAAATATATATACATGAAAGAAATACGTGTTGATCATTTTTCATAGAAATTAAAGATAATACTTTTCAAAAAATAATACTTACGATCAAAACATTGTAGAGTTTTTGTATAATTTATAATCTATTTTTATCCTTCCATATGTTAGAATATCAACAAAACCTATTTAGAATAACTCAAAATAAGTTTAGTCTAATTGGTTGGTTATGTTTGTCTCTCATTACCATCTTCAATAAAGAACATGACTTTCATACCTTCGATTTTCTATGTACATATGTGTATTTATGAAATATCTTCTAAGTATGCGATATGGAGGTTGTGAGACCGAGAAGGTTGAAAGCGTCGGAACAGGTACACGGAAGACGGGACAGATTTCAAGAGGAGCAGCGATATGGAGGTTCAAGGAAGCAGGGTTACAGGCAGTCTAGGGTTAGGCTTAGGGCAAGCTCAGTGCATCGGTTCATACATCCAGAATGGCACTATTTTTCTGATGAAGACAGCTATTACGATCAGCAGGGATTCTACGATATTTATGCTAGGTAAATCCATTCCCGCGACACAGAGATTCTGCGTGACGAAGCTCAGCACGGTAGGAGACAGTTACGATGGTATAATAGATTTACACAGGAGGAAGATACGCGAACAGCAGGAGCAGTCCGACCTGATTACACTCATCATAGGAGGGATAATCGATCTGTTTCTCGTCGTCGTGATCAGGCTCCCCATGTTAACACTGGTAAGGTACAATCTGACTGTGTATCTTTCTACTTTACGAACGTGCCGCATGATATCTCTTATATTTCGTTACAACAAGGTTTTGAAGTATGCGGTATTATGGAAGACGTGTATTTAGCTAGAAAACGGAATGTGAATGGTGGTGTTTTTGGGTTTGTGAGATATTGCAAGGTGAAGGATGTGGATAAGCTGTTGAAAGCCATAAATAAAGTTTGGTTTGGGGATTGGAAAGTGGTGGCTAAGGTGGCTAGTTTCGATAAATTTGGGAAGTCACAGGTGGTGGGTGTGAAGCGAGCTGAGGGAGATAAAATGATTGAGGGAGAAAAGAGTAAGCATGAGGGAGCAAAAAATTACAAGGGAGTTAACAAAATTACGGTGGTGAGGGAGGAGGAGGGCGCAGATGTGGCGAGGCGTGAGAATGTGATTTTAGAAAATGATAAAAGGAAGGAAGCTATTGTGGTGACGCACTCAAAACAACAATATGTTCCAATGTATCGGTCGGATATTCAAGATGTGTGATGGGCTTCAAAGGGTTTGGTGGTGACGGTGTTGAACGGAGAGGAAATACCTGTTTTACAACGCCGTATTTATGATGTTGGCTTTGAGTCTCTTGACCTTATTCCGTTGGGTGCTGACAAGGTTCTACTGAGATCTTCCGATGATGGGGAGGTTAGCAATATTTTATAAGAAAGCGTCGGAATATTTTAGCAATTTCTTCTCGATGTCGGTAAGGTGGAATAAGGAAATTGTGGCTCGCGAAAGAGGAGTCTGGGTTCGTATTTATGGTATGCCACTCCATGCTTGGAATATTAATTTTTTCAAACTTTGTGTATTGGACCGTGGAAGATTTATGCGTGCTGATGACTTTACTCTAGAGAAGGCACAGTTTGATTATGCTCTGGTTGCCATGTCGTCTTTAGAGGTGCTTAATGTTGATGCAAAGATTGTGGTGGATGGGGTTCTTCTTGAGTTTAAAATCATTGAGGAATGGGGTTTTGCCTTAGGTGAAGACGCATGCTTATCAGACGAAGATGGTGATAATGAAGATGCTAATTCAGACATGGATGAGCCACATGATGCCTTTGATGGCAGAAAAGAGGTAGATGAATTTTTGAAGCAACTCTCTGAGGATTGGCAAGCAAATGAGCGTGATGATGATGTGTCTCCAATTTTTAATAATCATATTGGTGTTCCTACTATTGACTCTAGTGATAAGGTACTTAAAGAAATGGGACCAGCTATAAATTCTAAATTATCTATTAATGATTTAGCTACTACACGTCATGTTCAAGTCTCTTTGCCGAGAGTAATTTTGTCTCCCAATGAGGAAGGTAATGCACATGTTCTTTCTGCAAATGGAACGGATAATACTTGTAACACTCCTATTTACAATTTTTCGGCTGGCTCACATAATGCAACAAAAAATGATGGGGTAGGGGGCAGCAGGCGTGATCAGATCCTACGTGGTCCGTGTATTATTAAACGTACCACGTCGTGCCATCCAGGTCGAGATGGAACTGCAACAACTGGTCCGTGGAGTTTGGAATGGGCCAATAGCCAAAACCTGGATATCGTTGGAGGTAACCTGCCTTCCACTAAACATGTTTCTATCAATTCTTCTTCCTCTAAAGATCCGCGGGTAAACAAGAAAAAGGGAGCTGGGTATTTGCGTCATACGACACAAAGTATGAGGCGGATTGCTCGGTTACCGGCTAAAGATCGTGAAGATGTATTACAAGCTCTAAAAAGAAATGTTAGAAAGAAGATGAGGTCGTCTCGTGTGTTTCAGATTCAAGATAAAGCGACAGGAAAAGTAGCACAATAAAGTGTTTCTCAATCATCTGTTAATAATGACTGGGAGAATTGGTTGGTGCTGCATGGTACTGAACGAGTGGCTCAAGAGGATGTGACGGGGATAGGGAAGGAGATTGGGATAAAATTTAATGTAGATAGTAACAATATGTTTGATGTTTTGTCTAGTGTGAGGAGAAAAAATAAAGAGGGAGTTGGGAAAGGGAAGTGAGTTGAGGGTGTGTGAGAGGAGGTAGGTCGGGTTCGGATGGTGGAGTGGGTGTTGTGGTTTTTTAAATGAAGCTAATTTCTTGGAATGTGCGGGGTTTGGGAGGTATAGAGAAGAGGAAGGAGGTGAGTCAGTTGGTGAGGGAGAAACGTCCTTTTATTTTTTGTATTCAGGAAACAAAGTGTGTTTCGTTTGATGATTTGTTATGTAAATCTATTTGGGGAGATGCAAATGTCGGTTATTCTATTCAACCTTCGTTGGGTGCATCCGGTGGTTTAGTAACTCTATGGGACAGTTCGGAGGTTGAAGTATGGTCGACTACTTCTTTTGATCATGTGTTGATGATAATAGGCCGTTTTTCCAAGTCAAATGATCATTTTGTGGTGTTAAATATTTATGCTCCTTGTTATGTTTCTCGTCAACGTTCTCTATGGGATAATATTTCTACCAGATTGGTAAACTATGATGATGAAAATCTTTGTATTTGTGGTGATTTCAATGCGGTTCGCAATGTGTCAGAAAGGCGTAGTGTGGGGTGTATTCAACGTCATTTAGGGACGACAGGTCTTAACCAATTCATTGATGATAATTTGCTGATTGATTTACCTCTTCGGGGTCGCAATTTTACTTGGTACAAGGGTGATGGTAAATCTATGAGTCGTATTGACCGGTTTTTATTATCTGAGAAGTGGTGCTTGACATTGCCGAATTGTTTTCAGTTGGCTACTGCAAGAGGGTTGTCGGATCATTGCCCGTTAGTGCTCTCTATAGATGAGGAAAATTGGGGGCTTAGACCGTTACGATTGTTGAAATGTTGGGCAAACTTTCCAGGTTATAAAACGTTTGTTCGTGATCAGTGGCGTTCCTTTCAACTGGAGGGATATGGCGGTTATGTTTTGAAAGAAAAATTCAAGTTGATCAAATTGGCTTTGAGAGATTCGCATATTAGGCAGTCTCAAAATTTACCTAGAAAATTTTTATCGCTAAAGGAAAAAATTTCATCGTTTGATCTAAAACGTGAGACGGAGGATCTTTTAGAAAGTAAGTTAGAAGAGTATCATGGTTTATCTGAGGATTTATTTTCTTTGGCTTGGTCTCATGCTAGTATATGTTGGCAACAATCTCGGGCTCTTTGGTTGCGAGAAGGGGATGCTAATTCAAAAAAAATTCATGGAATCATGTCAAGCCGACGCAGAGGTAATGCAGTGACTTGTTTTCTGGTCGACAATGTCTTGATTGAGGGTGTCGACAACGTCCGCAAGGCTGTTTTTTCACATTTTTCTACTCATTTTCAAGCAAGTTTTGCTCAGCTTCCTAGTATTGAGGGCCTTCAATTTTCATTGTTGTCTCATAGAGAGGGTGCTTCCTTGGTTAAACCTTTTTCTGTGGAAGAGGTCAAGAATGCGGTGTGGGACTGTGATAATTATAAATGTCCGGGTCCTGATGGTATTACCTTTGGCTTCATTAAAGATTTTTGGGATATTTTGCGGGATGATGTTATGCATTTTCTTGGCGAATTTCATATGAATGGGAGACTCACTAAAGGAATCAATAGCACATTCATTGCTCTTATTCCTAAGGTCGAGAGCCCGCAACGGCTAAATGACTTTCGCCCAATCTCTCTGGTGGGAAGTATGTATAAAATTCTTGCGAAGGTTTTGGCTAATCGAATTCGTTCTATTATTGGTTCGATTATCTCAGACTCTTAATTTGCTTTTGTTAAAGGTCGTCAAATTCTAGATGGTATCCTGGTGGCAAATGAGGTTGTCGATGAAGCTCGCAAACGTAAAAAGGAATTGCTTCTTTTCAAAGTAGATTTCGAGAAGGCCTATGATTCTATAAGTTGGTGTTATTTAGATGAGGTGATGTACAAGATGGGGTTCCCAGTTTTGTGGCGGAAATGGATAAATGAATGCATAGGCACGGCCACTACATCAGTATTGGTTAATGGTTCTCCAACGGATGAGTTTTCTTTGAAGAGGGGATTGAGGCAAGGTGACCCGCTCTTCCCTTTCCTTTTTCTCTTGGTCGCCGAGGGCTTTAATGTTTTAATGAAGGCAATGTCCGAAAAAAAAATTCTTTCATGGTTACAAGGTGGGGTCGGTTAATCCAACAGTTGTTTCCCACTTACAATTTGCGGATGATACTTTAATAATAGCTGAGAAATCGTGGGCTAATGTTCGAGCGATGCGTGTTGTTCTCAATCTGTTTGAATCTATATCTGGGCTGAAGGTGAATTTCACAAAGAGTCAGTTGATTGGTGTTAATGTTCACGGGTCTTGGTTAGTCGAGGCGACGTTGGTTTTGAAGTGTAAGGTTGGAAATCTCCCTTTTGTGTATTTGGGGATGCCTATAGGTGGTGATGCGCGTCGGTTTTCTTTTTGGGAACCACTGATTCGGCGTATCAAAACTAGACTGTCAGGGTGGAAAGCTAAACATTTACCTTTTGGTGGTCGCTTGGTTCTGTTGAAATCTGTCTTGTCTTCTATGCCTGTTTATGCGCTTTCCTTCTTCAAGGCTCCTTCAGGTATTGTCTCCTCTATTGAATCTATTTTAAAATGTTTTTTTTTTGGGGGAGTGACGACCACAAAAAAGTAAATTGGGTTGATTGGAATGTTGTTTGTTTGAGAAAGGAGGTTGATGGTTTGGGGGTAAGGAGAAATAGGGAGTTTAATAGTGAATTATTAGGGAAGTGGTGTTGGCGGTTGTTAATTGAAAAAGAAAGTATGTGGTATAGGGTGTTATCGGCGCGATATGGCGAAGAGGGAGGAAGGTTGTTGGATGGTGGGAGGTTAGCCTCGGCTTGGTGGTGTGATATTGCTGCCTTGCGGAGGGAGGAGTGGTTTGATTCACATGTACGTAGATTGTTGGGGAATGGGATAAATATATTTTTTTGGTCAGATGTTTGGGTTGGTGGGGTGTCCTTTAGGGAAAGGTTCAGCAGGGTGTTTGAGTTGGCGGTAAACAAATGGGTGTCTGTGTCCGATATGTGTCAGTTGGGGTGGGGTGTGAATGGCGAGGCGTGGAAGTGGAGGAGGAGGTTGTTTGCGTGGGAGGAGGAGCAGGTGGGGGAACTTTGTTTATTACTTCAAAATGTATCTTTGCAGGTTGAAAAGGAGGACAAATGGCTTTGGCATTTAGAAAAATCAAATGTGTACTTTGTACGTACTGCGTACAATATTCAGTCTGTTCAACCTGTTGGAGTCGTCCCCGTAGAAGTTAACATGTTGTGCCAAAACAATATCCCTCTAAAGGTTGTGGTTTTTGCTTGGCGTCTGTTTTGGAATAGATTACCAACTAAAGAAAACTTGCTTCGTCGTAACGTGTTAGATAATAATTCTTGTCTGTGTGTTTCTGGATGCGGTTCTCTCGAAACTGCTAATCATTTATTTATTCATTGCTCTCTTTTTGGTTCGGTATGGAATGGTATTCTCCAATGGGTTGGCCTTTCCATAATGGCTCTGTTCGATGTTTCAGACCATTATACTCAGTTTATTTGTAGTAGCGGAGCCTCACAGGTGCGGAAGACTTTGTTAAACATCATTTGGTTTGCTACAGTTTGGGAAATATGGACATAAAGAAATAACAGAATTTTCAAGGACAAAGATTGCTCGATTATGCGTATAGTGAACAAAATAAAGTCTCTTTCCTTTTCGTGGTTGAAGGAGAAATTTGTTCATTTCTCTTTCAATTACCATGGATGGTGACTTAGTCCTCTAGACATGATAGACAATAGCTAATTGTTATTTCTTTCACTGTTTCGTTTTTGTTGCTTTTTCTTTTCCAGGTTTTGTAAATATTGTACAGATTTTTTTGTTTTCCTTTTGCACACCTTATGCTAGGGAAGATTTTTAGTGTTATTTACATATTCGATTTTAGCTTCTTCAAAAAAAAAAAGTATGTGATAAATGTTAAAAATAATAATAATAATTTTGATATTTATGGGATGGATATCCGCAACCGCAAGTATCCATATAGTCAAAGGTATTTGATATAGATGCGTCTCTGTTTTTAGAGTCTTCAACTTCATAGCTCTCTTTCGATAACAGTAAACAATGTACCTAGATGGACAAAAAACATGTAGGCTAGCTCTGTGAGCCATCTAGAATTCGATTCACTGGCTAATGAGTGACTACATGGTACTCTTATTTCTTTGTTTTATTTGACAGCACCAGCCCATTTGGTCCAGTTTCACTATTTCCATCCCATGAGGACAAAAGTTGGCTAGCTGTAAAGTTTGAATGGTTGCGACTCTATTTGCTTCAAAACCTTTGTACTAATGAATGAGAAGGAAAAGTCAGACCCAATGAAATTGTATGTTTAGTTGCTTGAATTATTTAAAACTGAATGAGGTTGCGACTCTATTCACTGTTTCATTTTTGAAAAATGTTATTTGAACATTCATTCATCCACCGTACACTTTGAGTGAGAAAAGAATAGAGAAAATAGTGTGATAGATGTGATAATATATTGATGGTGTGATGAATAGAGAATGACAAAAAAATAGTGTGATAGATGTGATAATATATTGATGGTGTGATGAAAAGAGAATGACAAAAAAATGAGATGTTCAACAAGTATTTACATGTGACTAAATATCATTTTTTTTTTTGAAGGGATCATTGTTATTCCTCTAAAAAATAGAGAACAACTATTTTATGACAATTCTCTCAAATTTTTATTATGTTATTTCTCTAATGTTTTGTTTTTTGTGTCAATACCTATATTTTTTTATATGTATTTCGTTGTCTCATAAGTTGTCCAGAAAATAGTTGATCAAGTAATATTACTCAAAAAGAAATATATTGCCATCTCTCCATCTTCATAGCAAAAATTCGCCCTTTAAAAGAAATATATGATTTATAAATTACCCAAAAAATCTATTGTCATCTCTCCATCTTCATAGCTTTTATACTATATCATCAATAATTGACTCGGAACTAATGCATGCACTTATCAAAATGATATAATGTGTTAAAGACTCTTAATGAAGTGAATTTCAATTTCAAAATCAACTATGTCTCTGTTTTGGTATGGTATGAATAAGCAATCAAGCACTTCAAAACTATTATAAATCAACATTACAATTGAAGAAGAAAGATTTCAACCTAACTACCTAGGAAGATTTTTGATTAAAAGATGTATATATCAACATTCTACAGGCCTACATGGCACGTTGTCTTAATTGTTTCATTCAAATATATTATTGCCTTTCTTTTGTATCAATCAGCAATTTCTGTGAGACACCTCTATTAAATGGGAAGAATAAGCAAGCAAGCAGTTCAACTATTATAAATCAACATTACAATTGAAACATTATAATTGAGAATCAAGATCGATTTAAATCAACACTACAGTTTGTGATTTACTTTTTCATTTCCCCCCTTTTGTTTTTCTCAGGATTATAGGAAAGTTGAAATTAAAAACCAAATCAAAAAACGAAATTAATCAACAAACAATAGGAAAATGAAGCAGTATAATTACCAAACAAAAACAAAAATAATTTACACTTACTCAGCTAGGGTTTCTGGGAGAGATGGAGACAAATGAAGAGGAACCAGAGATCAATATAGAGAGAAAAGAAAAGAAGACGAGTGAGATGAGTGTGGATTTCGAGTTCGATGGAGAGTTAGAGAAGGCGACGGTCGCGGCCTGGCTGACGGTAGGAGATGGACAGAGGTAGTACTACAATCACTAGAGAAGGTGACGGTCGCGGCCTGACATGTCTGTAATTTTTAAATAAGGTCAAGGGTATAATAGTAATTTCATGAAAATAATGGGGAGGCCATGGTCATCCCGGGAGCCACTGACCTAAGTGAAATTTTTGTACAACGCATGAAGTTGTCTCAAATAGCTCACAATCCTCGGTTCATTCATTGTCACCAAAGCAAATATTAAACTACGGGTGCGTTTGATTTGCTAAAAAATGAAGGACATGACAGAACAGCTTCAGTTGTCCAGTGTTTGATTTATAAAACTGTTTCAGGTACAGAACAAACTTGAGGCAAGGGACAAGACACAAACTGGTATTTTTGTCCCTCACCAAACCACAACACAACTTTTTGTCCCACATACAAGTTGTCTAAAATATCAAAATAGCGTTTCGTCCCCCAAAATTCATATAAAACAAAAAAATATTCAATGTTATTAAAATTTGTCTTGTACTGTTCTGCCTTATTTTGTGATGTTCTGTCTTGTAATGTTCTGTTCAGTACTTACTGTTTTGCAAACCAAACACACCCTACATTTCACATTATCTTAAAACAAGATTATGTTTCACCATATCTTAAATATAAGTGAAAAGCAAAATTTTCATGACCAATTGGAGTTAGAGAAAATAAGATAAGAAAGTAAAATACAAGGTAAAATCTTTTTGACTAGTGCGTCTAGTAATGAGGAACTATAGTCTATAGTATTGTTTGTCTCCATCTTCTTTTACCATACTTCAATCAACTCCAACACTCTAAATTATTAAAAATGAATAAATCATGAATGTAGTTCTTAAACTATAGTTCTATCCAATTTAATTTTTAAACCATATAAATATAATAGCTAGTTCTCAATTTTTTTTGAAAGAGCTGGTTCTCAAAATTATGAAATGCACCAATTTATTTTCTAAGGTATATGAAAATTCCACGAGCATAGTATCTAGCATTAAAATGATTAGGAACTAAATTGACAGATTTAACATACTTCATAAACTATTTATTATGTTTATATAATTTAGTCACTAAATTGAAGAGAAAGTGATTGTTTAAAGATTAAACTATTAGTTTATTCTAAAAAATTTAAAACAGAAAAATAAATATAATATTGTTCTTGCTCTGGCCCACTTTTATGGGCAATTAGTTGTCTGCATGTCTTGCTGGAAGGAATGAAAATTAGAAAACTCCGTGAATGGCGCAGCAACATAAAATGTATCAGTGTATCTAGCTTGTTTAATTTTTGTGGACAAATAGCACCTGGTTTTCTATTTTATCTTGTTTATATTTTCCCTTACTTTAAACCTAAATTATAAGTCTATGTGAGGCTTAGCTTAGGGACAACGCATAATATATATAATGTATGAGGTTTGAATCTAGGACACCACAAAAAAAATCTATATACCAAAAGTGTTTGTTAATAACTCATTCCATCTATGCTCAATAGACCATAATTGGTTATAGTAAAAAACTCTCCAACATGATCAATTAACTATTATCTTTCTCGAACACAAAATTTGACATCAACATTGGATATACACAAGTGCGAGGACTAATCTCTGAATAATTGAGGTTCATTTATGTGTACATGTTGTACATAACTATAGGCTACGGAAATTGTGTTTTGTCGTCATTGGAATTGAGATCAATAATGTGGGACTGAAGGGGCATGCAAGTCAATTTATGGCACGATGTACCCCAACAACCCATTCAATCATCGTTACATTATAGTTTTTGTGCTCTGTATTTTAGTTGACTTCTCAAAGTCGGAGTCTTCTATGTATGTGCATTGCAATTGCATTATAGCCGTTTTTTTAGTGATGTGAAATCGGTGTGTGATTAGAATCTTGTTTTGTTATTGTTACCCAAAATAAAAGCACTAAAATTATGTTGCCATAAAAGAGTTTAAAATTGGAGAATGAATTTAAACATACAAGAAAAGGGAAGCAAAAAATAAATAAAGACAAGTCAAGTCACATTTTTTATCATTTGTAATAACAAGTACAACTGCAAAAAAGGGAATATTAAGGTTTTTGAAAGAAAAAACTACTAGGAGGAATGAATTATTTACTATTTTTAGTCAAGGGTGATTCGATTATTTTACATTAGATCCTTACACAACAAGATTAAGTGAAAACTTTTGTTAAAAAAAAAAAAAAAAAGATTAAGTGAAAACTTTTGAGTCAATAAATATAAGTAAAAATTGTGTACATCATACTATTGAATTCATTTCTCCCAACCAATGCAAGTGCAGTTGCAATGCAACAGAAAGTTCCTTTGAAGTTTCAACCGCGGATGGTTGTTGGAGCAGTGGGTCCACAATATAATACTAGTTTACTAGTTTATAAAGACCATTTGCATTAAGCAAACGTTTGCTTGTATGGTTCGTTTGAATTAAACTTATTTTAAATTTATATAAAATAGTTTATACAAATAAATCAGCTTTTATGTATTATTCATAAGTTTGCAAATGTAGTTTATGAAAAAAATAATTTATAAAGATACCATTTTTATTAGTGAAAACTTAAAAATTAACATATCAATTTATTTATTTGCATAAGTTCAAAATACACTTAATTCAAACGAAAGTGTCTTAACTTTGTGCTTAAACAACTTATTTCTCTTTGGAAAAAAAAAAACTAAATTTTGTGTTACATTGATTTGAAGACCGTTTATTTTTCTAGCCTACACTTTTTAGAGGTCTCTAAATTTGTTGGGGTTTTAGAATTCAAATGTGTAAGAGAGAGAGGAGGTTTAAAACTTTTTACACGTTGGAATTTTAAACTCCAACCAAGAGCTTCTAAGAAGTAAGAAGTGTATGTCAAAAAAAAAAGAAGTAAGAAGTGTGGGGTGGAAGAAAAAAAAATCATTAATTTGAAAGCAAGCAATCTCAAACGGCGTTCAACCATGCTCCAACAAAATCCAACTATAAGCAGCCTTCATTTCATGTGGCCATGGGTCCCATCTCTAATTTTGCACATCATTTTAATTGACAAAAATAGCCTTTACCAAGGATTTTACCGGCTTTCCTAAAATATTTGTTTTTCAAGTTCTTCTTTTCTTTGAACAAGCCAAAATGATATATATATTAACAAAAAAATTTATTCTCTAGCATAAGAAGTGCGGAAAGAAGCAAGACAAAATTACAACATCCAATCCTTGAAATCAATAAAGAGGAAAACAACGGTCAGCCAATCCCCAAACAAACAAAGAGTTGATGCCACCACATGGTAACCGAAAGGAAAACATACATTTTTAACTTTCAACCACGAAAGTGTAGTAATTTTTACCTTTTCAAGTTCTTCTTGTTATCATCATATCATTTCTTTATCATTTATCAGTTATATTTCGATTTGGAAGAGAGAATTTATCTTATGTTTATCATTTATCAGTTATATTTCAATTTGAAAGAGAGAATTCATCTTATGTATCCAAAACGATGTCGAAAGATTAGTTACAGCAGCGGTGTAAACTTCAAACTTATAGCATGGTAATTCAAAAAGTTATAAGTAAAATAACAAAGACATCATCAATAAGAAAGAATTGAATTTAGCAGAAATGACTAGATTTCTATAATTTACCGACTTCAAATTCAAATTTTAACTGAGAGTGGAGCTCAGAGTGCCACAAATATAATTATTTCCTAAGAAAGGAACTTATTAGAAATAAAATAAAAAATAGCAAAGACCCCTTCAACCACAATTTTACATATTCTAAAATTCAACCATTCATTCGCCGTCAAAAAAAGTTTAATCCACAAAAGTTTACACACAACATCAGATTGTTTTACGTTATCAGTCTAAGTTTTTGACTAAAATAGTTGGTTGGTAACTCGGTGAACTAATGATGAGTACAAGTTAAGGGCAAAATAGTTAGCAATAAACAAATAATGTTATGTTCCAGGTTGTTTCCAACCACGTACAGTAAAGACGTGTCCTTAACGAGTTGGCTCTTCGTCCTTTCCTTAGCTCACAGTTCACACTATATTATATTGAAACATTGAAACATTAAACTGAAAAAAAAAAACTATACACTGTCTTTTTCTCATCACACCACGCTACGCGTCCTTAATCACCAAAATATATCGATCAATCTATCTATTTTTACATATAAAAGAGCAACCACCACTTTCCATACATCATCAACATTAATCATCCACACAAAAAAGTTTCTACAAACACTTGCTATAGCTACTATACTCTTCATCACTTTGTTTTTCATCTACATACATTAATTCAAGCACATTTTAGCATATAGTTAAAGATAACATCATGTCTTTGAAGAACCGTAATGTTGGTCGTAGAGCATGGAATATGCTGCGGCTCTCGTTGTTGTGGGCACGTAAAAGTGGTGTGTTTAGGCGCAAGCTAGCGACAGAGCTGCGTCTTGTACCAAAGTATTTGAAACGTTTAGGACACACAACCACACGTACTAATCAAATTCACTACTTCGAACGTGAGCTCTCCTTTGATGAGACACCTATGTTCAATGTCAAGATGTATCGTCCATCATCGTTGCGCTTTCATTTGCCTCATATTCCGTGTATAAACCCACATGTTGATTTTGATTATGATTTTAATGACGATGATGGTATTGTTGAATATGACAATGGGAGAAAGAGTGATCTAGTCGATGCAGGAGATTATGACGAAGAATGTTATCATGGGGTTGAATTATGTGAAGAAATGGGTTCTAGACAAGAAGTGCAAGAAGGTGAAGGAATAGATAAACGTGCTGATGAGTTCATTGCTAAATTCCGTCAGCAAATGAGACTACAGCGCCAGATTTCTCTTCTACAATACAAGGAAACACCCAGCAGAGACACGAACTGATTGGCACCTTATACATGCAAATTTTCTTTTCTTTTATGCATTCAACTTCAATTTTCCTTCTTTGATTTTAGTTTTGATACTATGATCAATAGAACTTTTTAGCCCATGAAATGAGAGAGAGACAGTACAGCGGGATGTTTGTAAATACAAGGAGCTGCTCTGGAGTTCTGGTATTTACATTGTTTTGTAGATGTAATTTCAATAAAATACTAGTGTTACTGGTTATTTTTGAATTTAAAAGAATATGTCACTACTATAATTGTCACTTGTCCATATCCCTCTTTTTCCTTTGAACGTTGTCCATGTTTCTCATCAACACCGAAGAAAAATAAAATAAGGAATTCCCATGCCTTGTCAAAAACGATTATGATTAGAAGAGGAAATCCTAAAATCACTGCTTGTAAGTAGTCGTATTATTGGGTGCATTGTGGAGACTAATACCTCAAATGCGTCCTTGAATTTTAAAAAATCGGCCAATTTTTAAATTTTTAAAAATTCAAGGACGAATTTGAGGTATTAGTCGCACTGTGGGATAGTAACTTTTTGACTTAATAATAATAATGACATGATTGTGATAAAATTAGCTTACAACATCTCCAATGATCTTTTTATAAGGAAACTACTTTCATATCATACACTATTAACCATTAATAATAAGTGGTCTCTGCAACACTATGTCATACTTATGCAACTTATACACATTTTTACCTTATATTAATAATGATATCGAACCTTATTTAAATTGCTTCTACAATTTTTATGTTATCCACTTTGTCACGCTAAGTTCCTCCTACGAAGATAAAAATAATGAAGAATTTAACCTTCTAAAACTTAGTACCTTCATTGGAGATGCTCTAAAGAGACTCCGTTGAAATGACATAAAATTATTTTTACCTAAAATCCCTTGATCATAGCATCCAAAGTGCAAGTCCTTAATTTTCATTTATCAATTTTCTTCTAAACTTTTTTTTGGTGCAAGTTTCTTACAACATAATTTCAATATTTAAAAAAGATAGAATGGTAATTCAAATATTAAAAGGAAGCATATTCATCAATTGAAGAACCCACCAAAATGTATGCGACATAATTCCACTCATAACCCATAATTATAATATTATTATCTTCAAACAATTTCATCCGTTTAAAATGTTTCTTAATGAACCTTCGTAATAAGTGAGCGAGTAAGTAACACAAGTGTAAGAAAATAATATTAAATACACATGTATCATCTTACAATTCTACTTACAATTTTTGAACAAGAAAGTTTAAAACCTAATTAGCGAGCATAAAAAGAAAGGGAGCACGCACGTTTGGGGCATGGTAAACTGAACAAGGTAACAATCTTAAACTGTCTGACAGTAAATTATAAACCTGTAAGTGTCAGGTTAATGGTCAGCTTTGAAATGAAAAGAAACTTGCTTATAGTGTAGTGTAGACAAGGAATTAGCTCCACTTCAGACCTCTATGCACATCAAACAATCATCAATACTTTTTTTTTCTGCAATGAAGATCGAAAAAGATGACACGAATTATGTTAAATCAGAAGGCATGATATTGGTATTACTTCCACAGCAAAGCTATACAACTAATGAAAAGGTTTGGTCATACTATTTAGCTAAGTGTGACCAAGTGCTGAATCTATCAGCTAAGGAAAGCAGAGACCTCCTTAGCTTGACAAAGTGGATAGTCTCAAGATGCCGTAATTGTTTTCATTACGTCACGGCTGTAGATGCAATACCAGTATTTGCAACCTTTTAGCATCTCTATTACTAAGTTAATTTAATATTAACAATTATAAATCTCAGAACTTCGGGTGATGAAATACATGGACGAGATGCAAATAATATTCCTTTGTGACTGATATGAATCAGATCCAACCTAGAGAAGCATGGGGTGGCTGCACGCATACTCCACTTCAGGATTCCCAATTCCCATTCCTCCTACTTCAGTTCCTAGTTCCTACCTCCCATTCCCTTGCTCCCAATTATTTTCCCTAAAGAGAATCAATTTACCTTAGAAAAGTAATATAGAAATGAGCCCTATGGTAAAGAATCGTAGATCAGCTTCCATTCTCATGAATGCTAGTGATATGTGCTTCCAACTTCCCCGTAGCCGCCAATATGAGACCTACAGTATAGGTGCAGTATCATAATATTTAATTGAGTAGAAATAATCGAAACAGGGATTGATGATAATATATAATAATTTGAAACGCAAATTCTTTTACTTATTACTTCTCGTAATTTTTCAAGAAATTATAAGCATCAATGCACATGGGAATTTCGGTGGGTATTTAATCTTAAGCAAGCAATAACATGATATCGGGAAGATAAGCAACCACAAGAGTGCTGTGAAGGTCCAAACAGACCATCTTCATCTCACAATATTAACACAGATGGTGTAAATGGCTCTTGGTTTGTACTTGATATTGTTCATGCACGAGATATTAAATGCCAATTCATAACTGAAAAGTACCTAAAAACAAAGCAGATGGTCTCCCAGGCCGAGATTTGAATTCGGGATGAAACTGCACGCCTACATAATATGGATGACTTGGATGTTCTAAGATCTGCATAAGAGAGAAAATTTCTTAAGGTTACATTCTTCAAGCAGAGAAACAAGCAATGAAGAAAGTGAATTATGTGTAACAGTAAAATATAGAAACACTAACGCATGATAACAAATACTGCCGTGTCTAATTGAAACCGCCAGGTTTTCAACTACAGTTCCGATTAATATTTTATTGGCTTAATTGCAGTTTTAGCCCCCTAACTTTCCCAAAGTTGCAATTTTGGCCCCCTAAGAAAAAAAACTACAAAACCGCCCCCTAAGTTTTGCACCTGTGGCAGTTTTGGCCCCCAAGGCTAATATTGACTCGATCTACGCTGACGTGGCACCCTAAGTGAGGTGCCACGTGTTATTTTTTTTATTTTTTTTTGGCCTTGGGGGGCCAAAACTGCTACA
>Ga0315914_1005532_pt1 | contig 18335 bp, 7 predicted proteins | sample MpolenodulesMG_FD_203920 | JGI IMG/M metagenome (GOLD analysis project Ga0315914, IMG submission 203920) | Medicago polymorpha root nodule microbial communities from Los Angeles, California, United States - elongated nodules | ecosystem: Host-associated > Plants > Roots > Nodule | place: USA...
ATGCTCAAGGACAACTCCAAGAGACTTCCTTTGCTCAATCACAACTGAAAGAGACTTATCTTAACAATTACAAAGAATTGAATAAGGTTTTGAATACTTGATATACAATCAGAGGTATTTACAATACTATACGAAACAGAACAGACTCTGTTTTTCTAGACACTTAAGAATTCTAAGATATGAACAATTGAAAGAATTCTCTAAGTAGTTGATGTTTTGTTTTCGACGTTTTGCACAGAGTATTGGCCTTGCATGCGTGTATGTTATCTAGTTGTTATTCTCTAAGTCTTCATCCCTATTTATAGAGGATTTGAGAGACGTTGAGAATTAGCCGTTACTTCAACTTGTCTTGCTTTGAAGCTTTGATTCTTCACCCTTGATCTTTTGCCTGATTTGATAGTTGTCCTATGAAGAACTAATTTCAAATCCATTCCATTACAAAAGGAACAACGTCTGCAACAATGTTACTGTTATCTTTGTCTTGATGTAGAGACAAAGTTTGCAGAGATGGTGGTTGCAGAGTTCGTGGCCGTACACTTCGTACATTGTCCTTTGTCAACTCTGGTGAAGTAGCTTCTGACGAGATATGCTTCTGATGACCATTGCTTCTGATGACCTTGCTTCTGATGATGTGTCTTCAGGAGCTCTTCTTCAGACGCAGTTCTTCAGACGCATTCTTCAGGCGCATTCTTCCAGATGCTTCTAAGCTTCAAATACAATTCTTTTGCTCTTGAACTTGTTCAATCAGAATCTTTATGGATAGTACTTTGATTATGGATCCTGTACACTTGAACAAATTGTTTAGCATATCCAATTGATGATTTTTAATACCTTGTTATTATCAAAACTCAATAGGTGATTTTGTGAAACACCCTTTGTTCCAACAGTTTAAAGTTCGGGTTAAGACTATGAAACCTTAGATTTTATACAAAGAAGAGATGGTTGAATCCCTAATTTTGTCTTGAATCTTGTAACTTTCATGGTGACTCTACCACTTAAATCTTCAATTGTTCACATCTTCTTCTCTCAGCCCCATCGCCTCTCTCTCTCTCTCTCTCTCTCTCTCCCTCCCTCCCTCCCTCCCTCCCTCCCCCTCCCCCCCCTTCTTTCTTCTTTTCACGTTTCTTTCTTTTCTTCTTTCAGTCAATTCCTAGTTTACCTTTCTTTATTCTAGTATTCCCAAAACTACCATCAATACCAATTGACTTGAATCCTGTGAGTTGAGTTAAGTCATGTACCTGACCTAGTTTTCTTATAATAATTAATAATTCATATACACATCATTATTTAATGATACTAAAAGGTTTATTCCTTGAATAAGATTAACAAGTAATAATAATAATATTAATAACAATAGTAATAAACAATTATTTGGTCAAAAATATTTAAAAAAACCCACCTTTTAAAAATTTTGTCCTCAAAATTTGCAAAACTTTAATAAAACAAGTTGAGAACTAACATCACACGGTGAACATTCTACCAGAGTTTACTCACCTTAATCACTGGACGGTGTAAACCTGAATATTGTGTAGTGAAAGCAGCCTAGAGTAAAACTAGCCAAATATCATATCACATCATGACATCTTTCATCAAATTAACAAAAAAAAAATCATTAACATCTAGAAAGTTCACCACACTTAATTGAAAAATTTCTTGGTAACATTCCTTCCACTTGGTTAAAAGATCCGATAAATCTAATTACCATCTGAAAACTAGTCCTAACTTTAATCAACCTATCATATGGCAACATTGATGAATTTAAAAAGGAAATCAAAACCATATAAAACTTGAAATCAAAACACCATTCCATCACAAATCACCAATTCATCCTTTTTTTCATAAAACTTTCAAAAACAACTCAATTCACACCACAACTCAATTCACACCACAACTCCATAGTTATGAATACCCATAGCATGAATCATCAACAACAACATTTCATAATAACAACAATATCAATTAACCATGAATTCATCAACAATCCAACAACAATAACATATTTCACCAATTTTGAGCAAAACACAAATTCACATACCCAAACATTGCATCAAAATAAGAGCACGAATTTTCCCAATTAAATTCACAATAATCACTTTTTCACAAATAAGCACTTTTGAATATAAGTAGAAAAGAGATTATAATTTAAAGATTATGATAGAACACTATCCCCCTTACCTCAATTGAGCACAAACCTAGCCTTAGCTTCAATTTAGCTCCTTGAATCTCTACCCCCTTCTTGATCTTCAAGCTCTTCTCTTCTAACCCTTTTTCTCTTCCTCTAACTCTTTCTCTCTCTCTACCTCTCTCAAAAGTTATGAAATGAATGTGAAACCCTATTTTCTCTAAAGTTATATAGGCTCCACACTAATGGGCTTAACCCTTCAAATGTCTTAATGGGTTCAAAGTTCTCATTAACTAACTCGCAAAGTTTCTACTCACTTACGGTTAAAAGTTATCGAATAATTACCGACTCTTAACTAATTACCATAACCCACTAGTAACTTAATAAAAATAATGGTTCCCACTCGAAACACTAAAAATAATTCGCACAGTGAAATTACTAATTTACACTTGCTTACACAATGATCCAAAATACCCCTAAGTCCAAAATGACTAAAATACCTTTCTAACACTGAATTCTACTAATCTCAGCCAAAGTACACACAGAGGCAATTAATCACATATAAGCACTTATAAACACATATAAAAATTAATTAAAATAAATCTAACGAAAATCAGGCTGTTACAAAACTTGCTGGGAGAAGAGCAGAATTCTATTTATAATTTTATCTCCACACATATTTGAGACCTCCATAAATTGGAGGCCTAGTTCCATAAAGTTCATTGGTCTTGCCAAGAAACGGCCCTGAGTTTAATTACAGGTCGTAGCGGCAGAGTAATTTCCTCATTTCATTATGTTTTTTATGAAAGGCTTAAATATTATTTTGGTCCCTTAACTAAAAAAAAGACTGTTGGAGTACTTTAAGTTTTTTTTTAGTCTCGTTTTGGTCATTTCCATTAGGGTTTAAAAAAAAAATTAACTCCTGGACACGTGTCACCTCATCATTGGCTCTGAGATTTTTTTTTTACAAAAAAAAATTATATATTTTTTTAAAATATATCTTAAAATATATATATTTTTTAAAAAAAATTCTCAAAGCCAATGATAAAGTGACACGTGTCCACACTTAACGATTTTCATTAAACCTAACAGAAGAGACCAAAACGAGACTAAAAAAACTTAAAGTACTCAAACGGTCTTTTTTTAGTTAAGGGACAAAGCAATACCAAGTAAATACTTAAGGGATCAAAAGATCATTTAAACCTCTATGAAACTAGCAACTTTCTTACCCATTTGATTGATTTGATTGACGCAGCAAGGCGTATTGTGACCACGAGCCTCATACACCGCCAAAGAAACTCACTAAATTGAAAAACCAATAAAACGCAACGTATAATCCACCACATCACACCATCTCCCAGCTTTCCCCACTCCGCCACATCATCATCTAAATTCCCAACACGAAGACAATAAATAAACCACAAAAACCATCTCCACAATTCCCAAACTACCTTCACAACATCTCCAAATTCCCAAAACAACCACCCCCCTTTAATTAACCCTTTCATCTTCTTCTCCCAACACATCGCACTCATAAACCATCTCTCCCATTTTCGTGTGTGTTTGGTTGTGCGGTAGCGAGAATTGATTTTGGTTGAATTGATTTTGTAGAATTGATTTTGGTTAAAATTGAGTTTAACATAAAGTGATTTGTGTTTGGATGCATCAAAACAAAAGTGATTTGTATGTAAAATGATGTTTGAATATTTTGTGTCAAAATTGATTTTGAGTGTGGAAATGACCAAAATGGGTTTTAACATGTAGATTAATTTTCTCATTCATTTATTTTATTTTTTTCCTCAATCATTTATTTTGTCTTCTTATTTTGGTTAATATAATTATTAATATAATGGGTTGATACATTTGTCAAACAAAACAAAAATGGGTTGATACATTTGGGACATTTTGCTTTTTTCGTCATCTTTGATTTTTTTTTATGTTAATTGATTAATAAAATACTGTCAAACACGTTGATTGGGTAGTAAGTAAAAAATAATGTTGATTAAGTAAAAGGTAATAATATAAAGAAAGGAAAAAAAAAAATCTAAAGGCAACCGACTCAACATAATGATTTTTATCACTACTAAAGAAGCTCATTCCTTTTCTCGTCCCTACCTTTAGACAATGACGCTGTAGCACATAACAGAAAGAAATCAGCGCAGGATGAAAAGGGTAGAGCAGTAAAATATCATGTGACTTCCATAAAATTGATTATAGCCAGACGCAAAAGCTACACATGGTAGCTTCAAATGCCACGATATCCTGTTTGTAGTGAAAAACGCAAGTTTGAGGCATCTTAACGCAGAACCAAACAGGGGATCCATCATTTCCACCACCACCGCCACGTCATCACAGCAACAATGGCTTCAACTATGCTCAAGAGAGCAATCCACCGCATCTCATCCTCCCCAACCTCCCGACTAACCCTCCTCCGAGCCCATGCCTCCGAAGCCCAAGCCCAACAAGCCTCCCCCAAAGCCCGAGACACCACCGTCCTAAAAAAATTCCAAATCTACCGCTGGAACCCCGACACACCATCAAAGCCCGAACTCAAAGAATACGAAATCAACCTCAAAGAATGTGGGCCCATGGTTCTCGACGCTCTAATCAAGATAAAAAACGACATCGATCCAAGCTTAACCTTCCGTCGTTCCTGCCGCGAAGGGATCTGCGGCTCATGCGCGATGAACATCGACGGCTGTAACGGACTGGCTTGTTTAACGAAGATTCCGGATGCGGGGACGGATTCGACGATAACGCCGTTGCCGCATATGTTTGTGATAAAGGATCTTGTGGTTGATATGACAAATTTTTATAATCAGTACAAGAGTATTGAGCCGTGGTTGAAGAGGAAGAGTCCGGCGGAGGAAGATGGAAAGGAGATTAGGCAGAGTAAGAAGGATAGGGCTAAGCTTGATGGAATGTATGAGTGTATTTTGTGTGCTTGTTGTAGTACTTCTTGTCCTAGTTATTGGTGGAATCCTGAGTCTTATCTTGGTCCTGCTGCTTTGCTTCATGCTAATAGGTAAGCCTTTGTTTTTCTAGAATAATTGATCTGGGACACGACACTGTCACGTAGATTGAACACAATCAGTTTATGTTAGTGTCTATGAAGAGAGGAATTGATTTTTAGCTTTTGAGTTTAATTTGTTTGTGTATGAATTGATTTGTGGTAATTAATGAATATGAATCACAATAATGGATGCAGGACACAACACGACACTGACACTCTGACATGTAGACACGGATAATAACTTAAGAAAATGGAAGCAATTGAATATATATAATTACGTATGTTAGTGTATTTTAGTACATGTTGGTGTCAAACACTGACATGTGTAAGCTACGAGGTGATGACGCAGACATGACACTGACACATAGACATGTGTAGGAATTGATTTTTGGTAATCTATGAAAGACATGCATGGACATAGGACATGACATTGGCACTTTGACATTGATCATAATGTTGTGAATTGTAATGGTGTCTGAACACATGTAAGCTATGAAGCACTTAGATAGGAAATCACAAAACACTGACACTGCACCGGTAACAAGCTAAGAAAATAGAAGTGATTTAATATAGCACGTGTATCGGTGTCGTGTCTGACAACAACATGTCCAACAGCCAGACACCTCTTTGATCCAAATCCGAAGTGTCAGTGTTGCATAGTGTGTAAGACACTGGGCACAACTTCAATTTGAAAAGTTAGTGCTACATGGCGGACAAGACACCGTACAAACTTCAATTTGAAATATCGGTGCTACATAACATTTAAGACATTGGACATGACTTCAATTTGAAAAGTTGGTGCTACGTAGCGTATAAGACACAACTTCAATTTGATAAGTTGGTGTTTCATAGTGGCAACTAAAATGTATTTTTTTTTTTGCTTGATTTTCTGTTTATATGTTTGTTTTGTCTCTTTCTCTTTTGTCTGTTATCTATGTTAATGTCAATTGGATTTGAATTTGGAAGTTTGTTATTTTGTGCTGGTATTGTGATTCAGGCATGTATGTATTGTGTATGACAGAATGAAAAATAGGATTTTTTGCTCGTTATTTTAGATCGGTTGTAATAATCAAGGGTTCCCATTAAAATTTCATACCGTGTATAGATTTTCTTTTGTAAAATTATGTATGTCTTTTGTTTTCATTTGGTTGCTCTGTATACTTTTAGGTTTTGATCGTAGAGGCACAAAACCAAATAGATTATCTGAGTCTCTGAGTCACAATATCTGATCTATAGCTCTAAATTGTGGTCTTAGTTACACTGCAAAGCTTTGATACAGCGGCTAATTGTGGGAAATTGTGTGTTGCAATATCATTGCGATGCCCAACCTTATACAATACGGCGGCCACAATTGCTGTTAAGGACTACAATTTAGAGCTATTTTTCTGATCAATTTACCTTCTCTTATAATTTCATTAAAAGGGCCCATGAACATAATCCTCCTGTGTTTAGCACAATGTTTAATTGGATGTTTTCATTGTTCCTAATGTAGGTAGGAAATTGTTTCTCCTCCATTTCTCTGGATTCAGTATTAGTTAAACAACTTTGCAATTATCTTTCTTTTTGCCTAGTTACTTCTGTTATGTACTGTTACGTACTGCAATAGTTATATCATTCACTCCAGCCATATTTTCTGTGGTTCATTCTCTCCTGAGTTTCTTTTATCAAAATTCTGTAATTCTATGATAGAAGGTGTAATTTGGTCTTCTCTTGAGTAGTTATGAAATTATGATATCCGAGTCCATATAAGTTGGCATATCCTTCACAAAATAGCTTGTGAAAATAACCTTTCATTTTTCTCTTCAGCTTGTGCATAAGGGCCTGTTTGGATAAACAGCTTATTTGCAGCTTATAGCACAAATGCTTATGATGATAAGTGCTTATGCATTAGCTTACATAAGCTATTTTTATAGAAAAACATAAATTGAAGTTAAATTGTTTTCGTATATGTTATAAGCTGTTTTTATAAGCTATATTGGAGAACTTAATAAGCTGAAAAAAACTTAGGAAAATTGTCATAAGCTGTTTTTATAAGTTCTCCCAAACAATCTCACAAAACTTATGTCAGTAGATAAGCTCATATAAGCCAATCCAAACAAGCCGTAAGTCTCTTTTATTCTGTTTTTCACCTTCTGCAAGCTTAGTAACCCACCATTCCCCATCTTTGGTGTCTAATGACTAGACCTTTAAAAGATTTAGTTTTCCCTCTCTCAATTCTTTTTTAGTATCTTTCTTATCCGCCTTATATATTTCTAGTTTGTGAACATTTTTATGAATTGCCAACTTTATCATACTCCCTTTTTATCCTAACCTTGACTTGTACGCATGTATCTCCCTACAAAGGAACTTATGTTATGCATGCTGTCAAGGCCAACCCAACCATGAAGTAAGAAGGAAGCACTTGCTTTAAACTCCAAAAAAATAATTTTACTTGTCTATGTATATTTTTTTTAAAACAATAATTCACTGATAAGTAATAATAATAGTAAATACTATATAATCAGTAACACAACATTTGTTTTTGTCTTTTGTTTTTCTTATTATAATTTTAAGGTGGTTGGTCTGGACTTGTTGTTGTAAAGGAATTGATTTGTGGTCACTGGATTTGTTGTTTGCTTGATTCTCTTTTCCTTAGTTGAAATCGAGGGACGAAGGAATATTGGTTAGGGAGAGAGAAGCTCGGGTTGAGAAAGTGTTCATAATTCATGTCTGCCATAATATGTGATTGATTTTCTTAGGTGGAATTGAGGGGATGGGTGAAATTGATGGAATTATGGCTCTTTATTTTTATTTGTAATCTTGTTATTGCAAAAAAGTGAGTTTGTCAGTTTTCGATTTACGGAATAATCTTTAATTACAGAGACCATTTGGGAAGAGATAATGAATTGATGAGATTTCAATTGCTAAATTTTAGTTTGGAAGAAAATTAGGGAGGCTAATGAATTGCAGTGCCTTTTGTTTTAAGAAGAGTAGGGTGTTCAGTGTGGAGCTTTGTTTCAACTTTGTTCTGATAAATTTTCTACCTTTGTTAACCCCACTGGTTTTAAATGCTTTGAACAGAGTGTTGTTATGATCTTAAGAATGGTCATGTCTTGCGTTAGTTAAGTAGTATCATTTTGGGTACTATACTTTTCAAAAGAATATGGAACATGCTACTGGTGCCTATTCTGTACTTGAACCTGCAATACCATGACGTTATTACGGTCAAGTATTCCCTCATTGGTTGAGTGTGTCACATAAATATCTCTTGTAGAAGACTTGTTCAATCTTGGGACCCTTTTGCTAATTTGGGGTCGAGTTAGTCCCACTCCATTCTTAATTCTAATTTGATTTCCGAGCCTATTATGTTTATTCATCCAAGGTTTAGTTCCATATATTGAGTCCTAGGCAAGAAAGGCTGGGGTTGTGTTAAGATCCTGCTGAAAATATTACTAATAAAGACTTGATTAATTCCCCTCTCTTGAGCAAGCTTGTGGGATTTAGTTCTAGTTCGTTCTCAATTCTATAACTTAGCAAGTTAGCATAGCTGTAAAATCAAAGAAGCACATTTATGTAGCATTTAATTGAATTAATCTGAACTCTTCCTTCATATTTACATTCACTTGCTTTTTGACAAGATTTTTTGGTCTTGGTTATCATACATGTCTGAGTTCTGCTGGCAACATTAATTAGTATTCCAAATTTACCTTTCTTTTATTGTTTGTGTGAAACTTTTAAGGTGTTAACTAGACCAGATATTGAATCAGTGAGACCTATGGGTCACGGTTCAACCGGTTCAATCACAGTTGATCCAGATGACAATTGACAAACAATTAAGTTAAAAAATGCAATGAAAACCGGTTGAAACCAACTGCGATTGAAGTGTGATTCTACCGGTTCAATTTGGTTCAACAAGACTGCAATGTAACCGGCATCGAACCTACCGATGAATTGGCCGGTTCCTGGTTCAGTCGGTTGAATTGGCTGATTCAGTCTGGTTTTTACAACATTCCTAAATTATTCACCCTAGTTTTTACCAAATGCTTTTGTCCAACAGCAACTGTTTAACACTCATGATGTGAGAGATACCGGCCCTTGGTTTTTGTAATGTTAACAGCTGATATATTGTCTGTGATGGAATTTGCAGGTGGATAAGTGACAGTCGTGACGAGTACACCAAGGAGAGATTGGAAGCTATTAATGATGAATTCAAGCTCTATCGTTGCCACACTATATTGAACTGTGCTCGTGCCTGTCCAAAGGGGTTGAATCCTGGAAAGCAAATTGCACATATCAAGTCACTTCAGCCAAAAGCTTGAAATCCAATTTTAGAAGTGTGATTGTGTTTGCATTTGACAATTTACCAACAAATTTTACTCATTCAATTGTGGGGATTAATTTAGCTGTATTTCTTAATAATAAAACCTGATCCCCCTGTTGTATACTTTGCTTAAGTTTATATTGCCTTTTTGTTGTTGAATAAATGTTAAATAGCCAATAGAGACCCATCTCCTAAATTGGCTGAAGCCATTTTGGACAAACAAGTTATCATTGATCGACAGTTTTAAAAGATTGAAAATAACAGTCAGTATAATAAAAGTATACTTTTTCTGTGCATTTGCTATCTTCTTCTAGGATGTGTTTGTTTAAGATATGTGATTTATGATCCCAAATCAGATCAGGCTATCTGTCTTCTTGTCTTCTAGATTAATCGGATTCATGTTAGGAGTATGGTAGTTGAGTGTATATATATTTTTTGCCATTGAGGCCTATTGTAACCAAAATCATTGGCCAGAATACTATAGAATATGAAGCTCTTGCTCATATAGTTGATATGATGGGGGCTTGAGTTTATAATTTAGACAATAAAATAACAAGATCAGGCCTGTTTCCAAATAACACAACTTCAGAATGACCTTTATATCTAATCATTACGTACATAAAACTGTGGACATGTGAAAGGAATTTAATGATTAACATGACAAAAATAACAACGGTTAAGTTCCCTTATTACTTAAAAGCTTAGGACTAGAGATCCATATATAACATCATATGTCAAGTAAGCTTCAATTCCATCATATGTCATGAAGTTATTGGTAGTAGCTTGGCTTATGATTTTCATGATTTCTCTTGAACATGGGATCAATTTCCAAGGTAGCAACCGCCTTTCAATGCGTAAGATTTCTCACAGCATCCAATCATCTCAATATGTAACTATAACAGGTAATGCAAGTAAAAACAATACAAACTTTGTTGTTTGTTACTTTGTCATTCCATTACATGTAAGGTATAAAAATATCTTATATAGTCACCAATGAAGATTGAGTCTAGCGGAAGAGATTAGACTCTCGCAACGTAACGAATCAATGTTTGAATGTTGGTTTAAAAGGTACCCATATTCAGTGCCAAAAAAGTCTCAAATAGGATGATTTCCTCTACCAGATGAAACCTAGAAAAAATGTTTTTTTGAAGAAGCTAAACTATCCCACCTAAATTGGCACTAGAGAGAATCGAATCTAAGACCTTGAGAGAAGCACACTCCCAGATCCCAAGGCAATACCACCAGGCCAACCCAATGGGTTACCTAGAAAAAATGTGTCTTACATAGTCGACAATACTTGAAAATAATAAGAAACTGACGGCAATCAGTGTCGCTCCTCATAAGTGGAAGTTCATAATATTACTTGTCCTTACACTTTAGATAGTCAACCAATTGATGTCGGTTTATCAAAGAAATAAGAAGAAAAAAAATTAGAGCTTTAAAATTCAATTGTTGAGTTTGTTTTCTCTTATTTTTTGTCAAATCAATACCGATTACATCTGTAAAGGCATAGTAAAAGTTTTGAACAGTTTTAATGCTACATTGATTGGCAATATTTACAAGTACAAAAACTGCATATTTCCCAAGTCCTAAGTATATAGACAAATGGTGTTTCTACAGGATGCAACAATGAATGTGACACTGCATGCTGCAACTGTGACATCAGAAAACAGCCACCTCTCTGTGTTCTATGCTGCAAAGAAGACCCTTGAGAGGCACAGGACTAATAACCAAAAGTGAACCACAGTGTTGTACACTAAACTACATCATGCTCTTGCATTTTTATTTTCTTTTTCATTTCAACTTTCTCGACAAATGCAAATTCATTTCATTTAAACTTGTATATTGAAGTAATGAAAAGAAAATGCTTACCTACATTTTGAATTTGATGGTAATTCAGTTATCTTATTTTGCCTCAATCCCTGAACTGTAAGGTTTGTTTCTTAAGTATTCATAAATATATCTTTTGAGAAAAGAAAGTATTACTAAAGAATGGTCTCTTCCCCAAATGGTAAGAATTGTATCATTCACATCTTTCAAGTATTCGGACTATTTCTTGTCTCTTTGAACAAATGTCAGCTCCTAGGCCAAAATGAAGAAGCAGATCTATCTGTGAGTTTATAATGACTTTATCATTTCGTCTATCTATCAAAAAATATTTTAATTCAATTCACATGCTAGATGTCTTTCCTTTTCTTTTGTCACAAATTCATAATTCTCTTGTTTTCAAAAGAAGAAGAAAAGAACTCCTTGGAATTTATTTTTTTGGGTACAACAGAGGGCAAAGCCCAAAAAAAACAAAACTAACAACCTAATTGAACACTCCTAGACATGCAAGCCCCAGATAAATCATCAAAAATGATTTTTTGGACTTCACTAGGAGGAGACTCCAACACAATAAAATTAAAGTGATCCATAGAAATGCTTAAATTAGCAAGCCAATCAACACTCCCATTTCTTTCACGTAAAGTATGGTTGAGTTGAACATTCCAACTCATCTTCAGCAGCTTCTAGATCCGGTGAACTACAACAGGAATATTCCCATTGAACTTGAAATTATCAGAAATCATGTCGATCCTAACCTTTGAATCACTTTCCACTATGAGATGAGAGTAATGTTCCCTCCAAGCCATGTCCTAACCCAAATATAGCCCCCATATCTCAGCATGTAAAGCATCACAAGCTCCAATCTTCTTAGTGTATCCTTTGATCCATCTACCGTTTGAATCACGAAAAAGGCCGCCACATCCAGATTTAACCCCCATATCTTTGCAAGCACCATCACTATTGAGCTTGATCTTCTCGAGGCCACTTCCAACCTATATAGATGATATCCTTCAACTTTGGACCAATATGAAGATGCTTCAAGTTACAGTCTTCAATATCTTGAACAAGTCTCCAAATTAAAGAAATTGGGTTGTTCGGCCTAATAAAATCAGCTTCAAAAATAGTTTTATTCCTCCACTTCCACAAGTACCAACACATCGTCATGAAAGTTGACTTCTAACTTAAAGTGTTCGTCCCAATGTCTTTCTTGTTGAGGTTATTAAAGAACAAATCCCTACAATTGAAAGAAAAGAAATTAGTTATAAAATTAGAAGAAACGATGTAAAGCCATACCTGAGTAGCGTGGATGCAATCACGAAGCACATGAAGAACAATTTCATCTTCATTTCGACAACACGGGCAATAAGAAGAGATTCCACCACCCCATCTACTCCTTGAGAGAATGAAAGAGATACAATATGGTATCAATTAAGGGGACTTGCTACTAATATTCATGAACCTTGGATTATGATCGGGAACTTCAATGAGATTCCTAGTCCTGATGAGAAAAAAGGAGGAGTTCAGCCGGACCTCAGAAAATGCTTAAATTTTCCCAATTGGATGAATGATTGCAGATTGATGGAGGTCACTACTATAGGAACCAAATTTACTTGGAGTGGCCCTAAATGGAATGGGCGTGATAGAGTTTTCAAAAAATTAGATCATGTTTTTTGTAATGTGAAATGGAGATTAAAACATGATGAAGGTTTTGCTAAGGTCCTTCCTAGAGTGCAGTCTGATCACCATCCTATTATGGTTATTTCGGAGGAGGAATTATCGAATGGGGTGGATCGCCCTTTCAGGTTCGAGGTGGCCTGGATCACTCATGAGGATTTTAATAGCCTTATGCATGAGAAATGGGATAAACGCTTTGATTTGCTTCATAATATTTCTAGCCTTACCCCTCATCTAAAAGAATGGAACATTGAAACTTTTGGGAATATTGTTAGAAGGAAGAATGAACTTTTGGCCAGGTTAAACGGGATTCAGAATAGTCACAATATGGGTATAGTAGCTTCCTTGAGAACCTTGAGAAGGAGCTTCACGAGCAACTTTCTATAACCCTTTACCAAGAAGAGTGCCTTTGGTTCCAAAAGTCTCGTAGAAGGAGTAAAAAAAAAATTTGACTCTGTGATGACTCTGGTGCTTGGATTGATGACCCAAATATCTTGAAGAATCTTGTGCGGAATTTCTGTACAAATTTCTTTAAAGAGGATACTCCTAGTCATGACTCTATTGTTTCTTGGACCACTTATCCAAATGTTGTGGGGGAATACCACAACAAACTTATTTCTAATGTCCAACCTAATGAGTGCAAAAGAGCTTTGTTTGATATGGGTCCGCATAAGGCACCTGGCGAGGATGGTTACCCTGCTATCTTCTTCCAACATTGTTGGGATAAGGTTGTTGACTCTTTGTTTAACTTTGTCAAACAGGTTTAGGTAAATCATTCTCTCATTTCTTTTATTAATAATACCCTTATTGTGATGATTCCTAAAATTGAGAAACCATAATTTGTTTCTCATTTTAGGCCTATTTCCTTATGTAATGTTATACATAAAATTATTTCTAAAGTGATTGTTAACCGGACTAAGCCTTTGCTTGATCATATTATCTCTCCATACCAGTCTAGTTTTATTCCAGGTCGTAACATACACCACAACATTATTGTGGCTCAAGAAATGGTGCACGCCATGTCTAAAATGAAAGGTAAAATAAGCTTCATGTCTATAAAAATCGATCTAGAAAAAGCTTATGATTGTCTTAATTGAAATTTTGTGGAGAAATGCTTAGAGGAGTGTAAATTTCCCCAACAAGTCATTCAAATCATTCATCATTGCATTTCGTCTCCATCGTACAGAATCATGTGGAATGGTAAAAAAACTGATACCTTTTATCGCACTAGAGGAATTAGGCAAGGAGACCCCCTTTCCCCTTAACTCTTTGTCATTTGTAAGGATAGATTGTCTCACATGATAGTTGATCGGGTAGAAGCGAAATATTGGATTCCTATGCGCGCAGGCAGGTATGGTCCACAATTATCTCATTTACTTTTTGCTGATGATCTTCTTCTTTTTTGTAGAGGCCTCAATTGAACAGGATCATTGTGTCTCAATTGAACAGGATCATTGTGTTTTTCACTGCCTTGATACTTTTTGTCAAGTCTCTGGTGAAAAGATAAATAGAAATAAAACTTGTGTATATTTCTCCAAGAATGTTGATACCCAACTTCGCGAGGATATTTTACATCACACAGGGTTTAATCAAGTCAATAGCTTTGGATTGTATCTTTGGGCTAATCTTGCGCCTGGAAGGAGATTGAGATTAGAGTAAGTTGAATGGTTGGAAGCAACAATGTTTAAGTTTGGCAGGTAAGGTCATTCTCGCCAAGTCTGTTATAAGCACAATTCCATACTATCATATGCAGTATGCTAAGATTCCCAAGACAATATGTGATGAGGATGATAAAATTCAGCGGGGTTTCGTTTGGGGAGATTCGGATCAAGGTAGGAAAGCCCATCTGATTAGGTAGGAAAGCCCATCTGATCAGCGGGGTTTCTTACAATTTTATCGATGTTGAACTTTTGTCATCATCATACCACATACCACATCATTTTTTTTTTTTAAGTATCCACATCATTTTAAACATACCAATTCACACATTTTTTTTAGTTAATAAAATATGACAGAAGTTCCAAACCTATTAGGTTTTAAAATAAGGCGACCTAATTCATAAAATGGTGAAAATAGAGGACCAAATTTACAATTAAGCTTTACAAATTGTGTTCACATCTTTGCTTTCATTACCCAATAGATTGCACCCTGCGGTACCTAAAAGAAATGGCACCCTTCTGAATTTGAATTACCAAACAAAATAATATCCTACGATAATTATGACTAAACTGTTTTTTTCCCTCTTTTTTTTTCCATGTCATAAACGGATTCTCTTTACTAAACAATATGTATTGATCCATGTAAGTATATATAAAGTATAAACACAACAAATATTTGTAAAGTTTTTATATTAAAAAAAGGGATTATCTAATATGGACCGTTAGACTATTATAAATAAATATAACAAAACACATAACAATTATTTGGTAAGGTTTAAATTTTTTATATAACAAATACTTCTTGCATCTTCTTGATCAGAGTCCAACCTACAAAAAGATATGCATCAACGCACATATTATATACCATCTCCATAGAGGAAAAGACAATAAATGCATAAAGTTGAAGAATTTCAAAGTATTACGGAGAGTGAAGGACCCCCTCACAATTTTCTCATGGATCATTTCACTCCTTGACAAAAAATAAATCCAAATTAGTACATGTTATTTTTAAAGGATAAATTTGTCCCTTAACTCATTGCATTGTATTATAGAGATTAACTTGTCCCCAATACAAAAATGTCATGAATTAATTCGGATATATTGTTTTTTAAGAGACTAAACCCACTCATTAAAAAAATTGTGAATGACTTTATTATTTAATCAGTAATATTTGCTGACTAAGTCAAAATATTTTCTAATTTAATATTCTCAAATTTTTCCAAAAATATACTCCATCAGAGGTCATTTAAAACAATTAAATACTTTTATATTACAATTAGTAACATGGAATGAAATCAAAATAACAACTTTTGTGTTGAGTAAATCAAGGATAATATATAATTCTTAAAGTTTCCAAAAAATTTCCTTTTCAAACCAATTTTAGATTCTATGTGTTGAAGCAAAAATCCCCTTAAAATTATTTTTAAATGATAAACAAACTCTTGTATTAAAATTAAGATTATAATTTTATTTGGTTATTTAATGTGTGCTCTTGAGTGAATTTTATTAAGGATAGGAAAGTCCGTCCAATTCTCACACATTGTTAAAGCCATGTATCCTTGGATGTTTATGCTCAAGCTTTGAAGAAGAATATTATGATAATTCATTATTTATTTAATCCAAGAAAGCATTACAAGAAATGTCATGCGCAAATACAAGGAAAAATGTACAAACATTTTATTTCAATCATGTGTTAATCATTTGGTAAAGATAAGGATGATGACAAAGCCCTAAAGTTGAATCTTGATGAGCAAGCAAGCAAAAAGACATAAAGTACAATGACTTGGTGACCAAGTATGCAAATATAATTTATTAATGGTGTCTTGGAGACAAAGCATTGCAAGAACAATGACAATGATGCATCTTGGAGAACAAGTAAGAAAAAAGTGGTAAAGAGAAAAGACTTTTTACTGTTCATGTATTTTCCACTGTTCATACACGCTCCTGGGAAAAAGACAAGCTCAAGCTCTTAGTGTTAAAAGTTGAGGTCGAGGCTGACAAGCACAAGCTCAGCGTACAAAAGAATGGGACAATGGCAATTTTGCAATTCCTATCAACAGCAAGGGTGTTTACACAAGAATGAACAGCTGCAAGATATTGAAGGATGAATGCTGGCTATAAATAGAAGCTTTCTCTCAACAAAGAAAGCATGAATTTTACAAACAATCACAAGCCTACATACAAGCGAAAAATTCATCAATCTCAATATCAGAAATACTCTTACTGTACTCAATCATATTTTCGGATCATCTTTTTAAGAGTATTACAAACTACAATCTCTCATTCTCTTGGTAGCTTGAAAGTTGTAATTAGATCCAAACATCAAATCTCATTTTGATTGTATATCCTCAAGCCTGTAAAATCTTGAGTGATAAGTGTAAGCTTGCTGAAGCTAATAATATCAGTGGTGTAAGCCTGGTGAGGCTAAGAGAATACATAGTTGTATAGCCCCAAGCTCTTCAAGAGCTCGAGTGTTAGTGTAAGTCTGGTGAGGCTTAGAGAATACATATTGTTTTGCACATTGCAAAGAGGAGGAAGAAACTCCCAAGAACTAGTGGATAATCTCACAAAAGTTGTGGGGACTGGACTAACCTATATTGGGTGAACCAGGATAACTTCTCTGTGTGATCTCTCTTAAACTCTACTCTTTACTTTCCTCGTCATTTACTTTAGTATTGCATATTTGTTTATTGTGTTACTAATCTTTTTACTCCAAGTAAAGTCTTGAGAGTCTAACTTTTAAACAGAGAAATTTTTAAAGGGTCACTATTCAACCCCCCTTCTAGTGACATTTACTTCAACTTCACTATGTTTGCCCGTAAGTAGCTTGTGGGGGTGACTTTAAGTTTTTGTTATTTTATTAAATTATTAAATGTATATAATAGATAGATAAATGATTAAAATAAATTATTTTAATGAGATAATAATTGATTAAAATAGAGATAGAGACAAGTTGGCCAAAAAAATTAAGGTTTGAACTCTGCCTCTTAATTTTTATGTGTAAGTTTTCAATGATCACTATCATTTCATTCATCCGTAAAAAAAAAAGTATAACAAAAAACACAACAAATATTTGTAAAGTTTTAATATTAAAAAAAAGGGATGATCTATTTGTAAAGTTTTAATTAATATTAAAAAAGGGATTATCTAATATGGATTGGTACACGGATATAAATAAATATAATAAAACGCATAACAATTATTTGGTATGGTCCCTCAAAAAAAAAATTATTTGGTATGGTCTTACCTCAAAAACAAAAAAAAATTGGTATGGTCTAAATTTTTTATATAATAAATACTTCTTGCATCTTCTTGATCAAAGTCCAACCTACAAAATGATATGCCGCAAATTCTATACCATCTCCGGAAAAGACAATAAATGTGAAAATTTGAGGAATTTCAAAGTATTATGGAGAGTTAAGACCTCTTTCACAATTTTCTCATGGACCATTTCACTCCTTGCCAAAAAATAAATCCAAATTAGTTTATGTTATTTTTAAAGGATAAATTTGTCCCTTAACTCATTGCATTGTATTATAGGGATTAACTTGTCCCTAATACTAAAATATCATGAATTAATTTGGATATATTTCTTTTTGAGGGACTAAACCGACGCATTAAAAATTAAAAAATTGTGAATGACTAAATCGGATCTTCACTTTATTATTGATATATAACGGTGAATAAATTAGTTAGAGGTTGATTTCTTTTTTTTTTTTTTTTGGGTCAAGAGAGGTTGTT
>Ga0315914_1005533_pt1 | contig 18334 bp, 6 predicted proteins | sample MpolenodulesMG_FD_203920 | JGI IMG/M metagenome (GOLD analysis project Ga0315914, IMG submission 203920) | Medicago polymorpha root nodule microbial communities from Los Angeles, California, United States - elongated nodules | ecosystem: Host-associated > Plants > Roots > Nodule | place: USA...
ACTTGTGCTGGGTGAACCATTTTTAATATATATATATATATATATATATATATATATATATCATTTTAGCTTGTTAAAAAAAACATATATCATTGTGAGGTGCATGCAAATCGAGACCGGTAAAAAATATTAAAAAACAACAAATACGACAACTAGTGCAACCACATATATCATTATGAGGTGCATGCAAATCGAGACCGGTCAAAAATGTTAAAAAACAACAAATACGTTGTATAAATATTTTTTAAATTCAAGATAAATGAGTTTGACAATTGAAAAGTAATGGAGAATATTCAGTCAAAGGCGTGTATCGAATGTTAACCACATACGAATAATAGGAGGTGTCGGAATCAAGGATTCCCAAAGATCTTGTATCGAATAATTTGATTCTAGTTGAATGTGTCTCTTTTCACTTGACACTACTTGAATATTACTATATCTTTACTATTTTCAACATATCTAACCAAATCGTATGTTTGATTCTAGTTGGTCAACGAATTTGATTCTCAAAACATATATTCGTTGACCTTTATTATTTTCAACACATCATTAATTAATTTTTATTTATACCATCTAACTAGTTTGAGACCCGTGCCCACACGGGAAATGGACCAAAAATATATTTTGTATATTTTAAGTAATATAATTTTTTAAAGGAAAATATGATTATAAAATGTACACAAATTTTTTTGGCAAAAAAGTAAATTAAAATTAGAAAAGTCATTTTTATTTTGGAAAAAACTTAGATGCATTTCATTAGTTGTTCTTCATATAGTTCTTAACTTAAAATATTATTTTTGTGATTATTATAACTGATATGTTTGAGAATCGAGATAAAGGATGAAATAGTTACGATACTCATGCGATGGAGGACCAATATGGTGGAGGAGATGCTCTGATGAGTTTCCTAGTGATTAGAGTGAGGAAAAAGTGTTCAAAGTTTAACTGAGTTTAAGAGTTTGCATAAAGTGATTGTGTACCAGGCGTGGCAGAGGTGTCATGTGTATACACACATCGAGGGAAGTAATGACTATTGGATGGTAAAATGATAGATGAGGTCGTCAATAGACCTCGTTTCGTGTTGTGATGAGTCCAGATTGTATTGTGCGGACACCTTCGAAAAGCGTTGGGCTCGTCTGCATGTCTTGAATAGATGGGTCGTTGTATGACTTTTGATGAGTCACTATTGGATCATTTAATCCTGAGATCTGGCCCGGAACAATAACAAAATTTAAGACAATTGCATATTAAAAGAAATCATACTTTGATAAATTAATAAGTGTATAAAGGGGGTTCAATGAATTGAGTGGTACCCTTTGCATCACCTTTGACATATGGCAATATGCTTTGGTGGAAGACCAAGCGAAAAACATCATTAAAAATTGGTCGTCGAAAATAGAATTGGACAACGATCCTTTATGGTCTAAAGAAAGGGTAGTGATATATGTACAATTTTTTGGTACAACTTTTATGACAACTTTGGTTTTCTCTTCTTTGATTGGTAAAAAATAATAGAGAGAGAAAAAGAAGATAATGTGAGTATGAAAGAGAAAATTGTCAAAGAATTGTTAAAAAATAGTTATACAAATATCATTTCTCCTAAACAAAATGAGTGATGCAATTTTAATTGAAAGAAAATGTGTGATAGATTGACAAGTGGGCCATGGCAAGATGCTTTGATGGAAGACCAAGAGAAAAACATCATTAAAAATTGGTGGTCAAAAATAAAATTTTGCTATTATCCTTTAAGGTACTGAAAATGTGTGATGCAATTTTAATTTGAAAGAAAATGTTGGATAGATTGACACGTGGCAAAATGCTTTGGTGGAAGACCAAGTGAAAAACATCATTAAAAATTGCTCATGGTAAAATTATTTTCAATTGTATATTTGTATAGATATAAATATAGATTAATATTGATTGCATCACCTCAAATTTAGAAACTTCTACTTTACATCTATGATACTGAAAAATACATCTATACATGACAAAGATACTTAAGTAAAAATATTATTATATCTCTTTCATTTATAAATATTTTTTAATACATGTGATATCACCAAGTATGTTAATTATTGTAGTACGGAAAGTGAGTATTTTTTTGTGTTTTAACCCTCTGGTTCTAAGGCAGTGACGGATCCAGAAATTTTGCAAAGTGGAGGCACTATATATATTAATTTAAAGCATTAAATATACATTTGAAAACAAGGTTGTGTTATTGCGTCATGTGTGATATAAGTGTGGGTTAAGAGAGAAGTATTGTATTATAAGTGTGAGTTATTTAATCAAAAATATCAACTATTACTACATTATACTACTTAAAAATAAAATTATAAATAGTTTGTGTAGCCAGCCTACACAAGGATACACATGTATCCGTCTCTGTTCTAAGACAAAAGAAACTTTGATAATTTGAAGTTCGATTGTAAGTATGACCAACAAAAAATTATTCCATCTAGGAATTCAATTCGAAATCTTCCGTAAAAGAAATATATAATTCCAATTGATCAATTCGTTGGATCAAATTTTGTGAACTACATGTGAACTCTTCTTAACTTCTTGATTGAAACCGGTATATATACAGGAAAAGTGTATAATAGCTCGTGGTTTGTCTGGCACCATGCATGCTTGAATTGATCTCCATACATATAATTTAGCCTTTAAAAAAAAATGTAAACATTTTAACTTTATAGTTCAAAATTAAAATAGATCAAAATTAAAATAAAATAAATATGTCAAAGTGAATTAATTTTATACTCCATTCGGTCACTATTATAAATTAAAAACTATATTTTAGGTTCATTCATTAACTAATCTATTTAGTCTATGATTAAATAATCAATGAATCTAAAAAATAGTTTTTTGCTTATAATAATAACCGGAAGAAGTACTCGGCACTATTTCTTTAAAAATGGTCATGCATGTCTTTAATTATATTTGAAGTTTAAGAAAATATGAATAAGCTACACAATAATTAATTTTTCCTAATTCTTATATATTATTATTTTTAATTATTTTTTGAATTTCATCTTAGTTTTTATTTTAAAGGATGAATTATGTATGGAGACAAACCACGACCTATTATACACTTTTGCTGTATATATCCTGTTTTCAATTCAAGAAGATAAGAAGAGTTCACATGTAGTGCCTAATGTAGTTCACAAAATTTGATTTGACGAATCGATCATAGCCTCAAATATATTTCCGACGTGAAAATTCATATACGCATGATTAACATGACTAAGATAGTGACATAGTAACTATTATTTGGCTGTTACAAGTGTCATATAGCTTATATGGAACTTATCATTTAGTCTTACATAAATTATTAATGGTCCAAGATTTTGGCATCTTCTCATTTTAAACTTACACTTTAGATTCACTGGTTTTTATCATATTCTTCTAGGATTTTTTTATCTATCGTTTTCTCCAACCTTGTTATTGATAACGTCATAGATCAACCTTGTGACCTCATATATATACACACACACACACATTAAGGGTCCACTTGTTATAGATTTTTTTTATTAAGGAAATTTGTTTTTTTTTAAGGATAAGGAAATTTGTTATAGATCACAAATGTGATTTTAATGTTAAATAAAATTTATTTATTTATTTTTTAAAAAATAGCAGAAGTTTTGTGTTTCTTTACCAAAACAAATGTGATTTTAATGTTAAATAACATTTAGATTTTTAAAAAAATAGAAGTGTTTTGTTTTTATTTATCAAAACTAAAAATCATTTTTTTAAATTAACCACTTATAGGAATTTCTTAATTATATCGCTACTCAAAAAAAGAACTTTATTTGAATATGTTTTATGATCGTTTTAAAATTCTATTTTTTTTAAAAAGAATCTGTAATAGACAAATGAAACTTTCTAAAAATGATATGTTTTTTTTTCCAAAAAAAGTGAACTTTTACAAAATAAATTGTTACAAACGAGATCTAAATTATATTAGTGTTCTTTCTTTAAGCAGCAGAATATCTGACCTTTATTTGATATCTACCACTCTAGATACACTTTTTAGAAGTAGCACATCACAAACTTTGACCTCGATGTACAGTAGAAACTTCAAAAGGGTATTCCACCTTATTAAAAGCCAAATTCAGCTTAAAAAATGGTTAGGATTTAGTAGAATTTTATCTTAGCTTTCCAAAGCCATCGAGAACTTAATAAAATTTCTATCTCTTAAACTACGGTCAAAATAGTTTAGATTAATTCTAGTTGTCATAAGTGTTAATCAATAAGTCTACCCCTTAATCAACTATATTTCAAAATATATTAGCCTCATAGTATTGGTTTGAGACCTAAGAGTGTGCTCCTCCTCAAGGTCTCATATTCGATTCTCTCTAGTGCAAATTTGAGTGGTCTAATCTAGCTTCTTAAAAAAAAAACTATATTTCAAAATATTTGATGTTTTAATATGTTTAATATTTTTTCTCAAGATTACCCTTGTTGAAAAACACAACAAAACTAGTAAATGGGTTGTGACATTTGACTCATCACATATCAATTTAATTATAAATAAGGACTTTAGTCCAAAATATACAAATAATTATATACTTATGCCAATATATACTTTTTAGCTCTTGGTCATTCTTTTGGAAAACCTAGAATTACCCGTTAGAGATTCAAGACAGCCTGTCCCATTAGAACCGTGGCGAACTCTGTATTCTTCTATAATACTTCCTCCAATTTAAAATATAGTAAAAGTCAAAATATATTTAGCCTAAATTAAGATCAAATGAATTTTGACTTTTGTTTATATTTAAAACCGAAAGGAGTTTCTATTTACAGTACTTTAATCGGTTAAATTCGTATTTCTTAATTACTTCATTTCCATTTTCTCGTTTAGCCTTAGGGTGAAGCCTAAGAGTAAGAACAACATCTTTACTTAAGCTGGTCCTACGATGAAATGATGATATGTCGACTCGGATTGCTATTAGCCTATTATAATGACTTACTGCTTCCAATATGCTAAGAGAATTGAAACATGTCAGCCGTATGGTACTCCCTCGGTCTCTATATTTAAGTTATTTTTATTTGTTTTCACGTTTTTTAAGAAATTTTTGTGTGCAGTTATTATGTTTATTTTGTATATGTGAATATTATTAAATTATCATTTATTTGTATGTGTATTAAATTTGATTTTTTATATTTCAAGATAAGTTAGTAGTAATTATGAGCATGTATAGAAAAATAATAATACATGCATTTAGTTATTTGTAAAAAGGTTTATATTTAAGGACAAATTTTTTTTTCCAAATAGTGCTTATAATTAAGGATAGAGAGAGTATAATACAAAGGGCACAAACTGAATTGCTTTCAATTTGTGATTAAGGATTTTTTGAATATTAAGTATTTATTAACAAAAATTAATTTTTAAAATATTAAGACGTAAATTACCATAATTTTCAATAGATAAATTATATCTTTAGTTTCTTAACATGTGCCCTTCACACGTTCAATGATGGATCTAGAGGGGGCAGCCATGGGCTGCAACCCCTCCCTCCCCCACACATGATATAGATCCCTTATTATTTCTTACATTAGTATTTTGTTGCAAAAATAATTGTAGTAGTGTATTTTTTTATGTAAATTCACTATTACATCCACCTCTAATCTTTGGTCTATTTTTTTTTCTTTTCAAAACTTTGGTTCTCTTAGAAAACTAAAATAGTAATGATGTTTTTTTTTTGTACGCTTACATGGAACTGGTCTTTCCATTTAAAATCACTCGGTTTTGGCCCCTCCATCAAACTTTATACTAAAAAAAAAATGATGGTTTGATATATTTAAATGGCATGACGAATGACTTGATAATGTGTATAAACCTAAATTTCATTATTACTAAATAAATTAAGGGTAAAAGGGTCTAAACTTGTCTAACATTATTATTTCTTTCTATATGTTTTCGAATATTTAAAACAACCAAAGACTAGGGACGATGGGAATATTATGTTTTCCACCCCCCGTTTGATAGGTTTTTGGATCCGTCCCTACACATGTTAGCATTTTCCTTGTTATATTTTGTTTTGGACCGATCTTCCGCCCACAAAGACAACCCAACAAGCATAAAACCCATAAGTCTCACCGGTCCAAGAGGTGTGTCCACAAGACGTGCATTGAAAGCTCTGTATGGTTTACCGTGCAGAAGCGCTACCTGACGGAATCTTCACTGTTGGAGCCCTCGCTAACGGTTTCCAAAAATGACGTCGCTTATCTTGGAGACGATTATCAACTGCTTTGTCTATATAAGTGTGACCTTGTGCCACACCCAATGTACAATTCACTCACCATTTTTTAGCACAAAATTCACATCTTTCTGCTACTGACTTGAGCGTCGGAGTAATAATGAGATTGCATGATCATTCTCCTCTATCGTAGAAGTTTTCTCTCCTCCACATCGGAAGTTCGTCCTCCACTGCGTTGGAGCCATTTCTACTGGAGAACCACAATCAACAGTTCTTTGTTCTGCACCGAACATGGCATATTTATATGGCAAATGAGTTATTAACATGTCGATGATAAGCTTACGCTAATTAACTGTCGTGTGAGCGCTTATTATACATGTGATACTATTTTATGTGTATAGTTTGTGAGTTCTTTTTGTTTTGAATTCTACCAAGTACAAGCAGGGATGGAACCAGAAAATATTCTGTTTGTTTTGAATTTTTATGTTTTTGGTGTTAAAAAATTCATATTTAATTCATGTTTTTTTTTTAAATTGTATTTTTAGAGATTGTCCTAATATTCTATACATTCTTGAAAAATTTCACTCAAAAAGTATGAAGGTTAGTCATGAGTTGACTAAAAAATAGGGAGCAAAAATGGCGATGGAAAACTTTTAAGAGACTAAAATTTTAGGGAGACTAAACAAAAAGTTGGTATATTTATAGTTCACAAAAGTGACTTTTTTAAAAAAAAAATCTAAAAGACACAAACCCATAATCTCCTCCTCCAAACAATAGAGGTAGAAAGAAGACATAAACACTTTGTTATAAAAAGAAAAAAAGACTTGCAACACTTTATTAATTTAAGGAAATGTTGACCAAGTTAATTGTGATTTTACAACTCAAATAAGATAGTATCATCAAAGATAGAGATTAGCTGAGAATTTCAAATTCACACGTGACACAAACCACCTCTCTTTTTTTCTTTCTATAAGTAAAATTTTATTTATAATGCCTAATAACAGGTGGCCCTGAGGACGGGCGTAAGGGGCGGCAGCCCAGGACACCACTTTTTTAAGGGCACCAAAATAATTATTTTTACATAGTGGTTTGTACTATATAGATATATTTTCTTTTAATTTTCTTTGATTAATTCTATTGAAAAAATATTTTTAAATAACTTTGATTATAAATAAATATTTTACAACAAAAAATGCAAGAAAGAAAAAATATTAAAATAATTAAAATAATACAATTTATTGTTTCGTCCAGAGCACCAAAAATCTTAGGACCGGGCTTTGTCTAATTACAACATTATTGTACAATGATGAATCATTTGCTATACATATGAGAAAACATATTGTCTAATATTGCTTTACATGGTCCCATTTGGTCATGAAATCAATCATTACGTCCAATAAACCTCTATTGTTGAAAAGTTCCCCGGCTATAAACTTGTTTGTATAAAAATGGAAAATGGAAATATGAGAAAATACTTTCACATGTTATGCATGCATAAGAAGGTATGTCTAATAGCACAAAACTTGATATCATTAATCATTAATTTGCATATAAATGAAGACAAGTTCAATAATTACTCTCAATATTAATTAAACGCTACTATGTCCAAATGTTGATACTTGTCATCTGAGACTGCAATGCTTATTAACAAGTGATCTCTAAAAGTTTTTCTTTTAAAAAATCAAAGTGATCTCTAAAAGTTTTGGATACTTATATATTTTTTTTAACATAATAAACGATCAATTTAGTTCATAAATTATCATGTTCACTTCAATTTAATAAATAAATTAAGTAAATATAATAAGTAGTCCCTAAAATATATAAAACTCGTCAATTTAGTCTCGCTAAGATCTAAATTGATGAATTTTTACATAGTTATATGAACTTAATGATAAATTTCATAAAGTTTTGGGACTACGTAATATATGTGTAGCTTATAGGGGCTAAATTTGAGAGGAGGTGGCATTTTATGGAGTAAATTTTATATTTTTTTTATAAGTAAAATTTATTGATATGAGTATAAGAGCTACTTATTAAAAATAGAAAACTTAAATACTATTTGTTGAAGAACTCTAAAAAAAAAAAATGCAAAAATGATTTGCAAAACATCAAGCGCTTCTTTCATCTCAACCATGTTGGCACAAAATAGAACAATCCTACGTCAGATTTTTTTTTTTTGAAGAAGTTAAAATGAAGTTTATTCAAAACGCAAAGAATCCTAGCAAGCATAAGAATGCTCGGCCAGGAGACTTAAGTAGAAACATAAAAGGAAAAATGTGTCGTATATATGCGGAACACCCAAACAAACACTCATACATCAAATACAAACTTTTACAAACAAACCGAAAACACCCTCTACTGAGGGCCTCGTAAACCAATAAAAACTAAACATCATAACCAAAAAGTCATCTCCAAAAACCAAAGTCTAAACGCCTGAGCAATAGCAGAAACAAGTCTTGTGTCAAACCGTCGCAAAACCCATCCAAATAATTAACCATCAAACCTACCAAAAACCCGTGTAACCACACTTTGCTTCTCTTCTGCAGTTGAGCGCAGTTAAACACATGTAAAATCACCACCTAAATATTTGAAAACCCCATTAACAACAAACTCATAGAAGAACACCCACAAAAAACATAACCACCACCAACCACCACCAAAAATCACCACAAGCACCACCACAAAAACTAGCACCACCACCACACAAGACTACCATTAACCACCACAAAAACCACCATTAATCCTCACCGAAAATCAGCACCAGCCACCATGAGCATCACCACCACGAGCACAACCACAAAAGACTCAGTATCAACACCACCATAGAAACCACCACGAAGCACCACAAACGGAAAAACAAAAAAAAAATCCCCAAAAACAAAACCAACTCACAAGCTTCTCATCATCAACACAAAAATATCACCACCAAGCAAAAAAGACACCATTTACATTCCAACTCCCAACCCAACAACAGAAACCTTATGTAACCAACACCATTAACCACCCACATCACGTTAACTCAAAAAATCAACAGCCGTCACCTTATGTTACTAACACAAACCACCACTCGCATCACTGTTAACTCAAGATGAGCCGGACGACACAAAACAAACAAAACACTCCATGAATACACAGTAGGGAACTCCACACAAAAAAATGGACAAGTATAGATGAGTCGAACCCAACACAATTAGCACTCCCACCACAAATACACCCCAATACAGTCACCTCCCGAAAATTGAAGACACGACAAGATAAACTCTAAGCTCCCAATACCACCACAAGTACAACCAAAGAGAATAAATTACCTCAAAATAAACTCCCAACTGCATCAAAAAACAACAAAATAAACTCCCAATACCACCCCATCACAATAATCTCCCAAAAAATGTAAAACACAATAGGACCCAAATACCACCCAAGCTCAACACCTTCAAAAGACGTACAAACAGAGCACGACACCTTGATCTTAGACCATTAAGGCCTTAAAAACGTAATTAAAGCAAAAGAGAGGCAAAAGCCAAAAATCACGAACTAGATTTGAAAACTGGACAAACCTAGAATCCGATCTCGATAACAGCAACCCAAGAGTAACAATGGTGGAGGGTTACTCATGTTTGATTGTACATCCCAAAAGAGAGAAATTGCAGGCGACGACGTGAAGGAAAAGATGGCGGCTACCAAAAGAAAGTATGTTAACGGTTACTTCAATGTGGTGGAACGGTGGTGCAGAGTGATGACCTCATCGCACCACCACTAGCAGTAGCTACATCGCTACTATCCTATGTCGGAATTAAAGAACTCGAGATATATTCTGTAAATATCTTGTAATATTGGAAATGGATTCTCTTAATTGGAATTTCTCAATTGTTTTTAAATTGTTACATTTCAACAACAAACTTGATATCATTTTTTCTTTATAATTTTATATTTTTTTTCCTCTCTCGTATGTTTAAAGGTTTACACATAACAATTAAGTACTTGAGAAAGAATATATTGTACGGTTAAAAGTGAAAACAAGAAGAATTGTACATGGTGAAAAATCTTGATTGTGATCAAGAATAAAAGTGATTTTATTCTTTCCTTCAAAAAAAAAAGTGATTTTTTTTTTCAATTACACCTCCGATTCCTAGGATAAAAGGTTTTAATTTAGAATTTGATGAAACTTATTAACCACTTGAATTCAATTAAATTGACATTTAGTTGCTTCAATGTGGTAAAAAAAAAAAGTTGCTTCAATCTATTTGCTATTATTTTCACGACTAGATTAATACTTACCGTTTAAATAATGTTTTTAAACAATTCAACCATCCCGTCAGTTTTATTTAACACAACCATCTTGGCCTTTCTTAGACCGACCCTTTAGATTTTTCAAACAAATATTCTTTTCCTTGAAAAAAAAATGCAACCTGATTTTTCTGTGTTAGAAACACTCTTTTGTAGAATTACACTGAGCAAATTATTTTCATTTAGCTAATACATGTAAACAAAAAAAAATACTGTACTTTGATTAAAGAAATTAATATATCTACCAAAAAAATAATATTAAAAGTAATATTTTCCCTGTTGAAATTTAAATAAATTATTGTCATGGAAAAATTCTTCGTGCAAAAATCGATCACCACTTCTGATTAATTAAATTCTGAATTATATCTCTGTCATGTGTTTGCAATTTGGTGGATTAACCCTTTGATTTGAGCTGTATCAAAGTGGTTAACTTTGTACCTTTTATACTCCTTGTAATGTTACTTTGATCATAATAATAGTTTTGCATTATATTATGGAATATATATTTTGTTGAATATAATATGTACGTTTCCATGTACTCTTTACCCAGCATGAACTCGTTGTCACTTTCGAAAAAGGCAAGGAAGAGCGTACAAAAACAAAAATACCAATTGACATCCCACCAATAGCTTGCTACTTGCTAGAAATGATCAAAGTCATCATTAGGCACATTATATTAATAATACATGTGATATACTACTTCATTAGAATAATAAACAATTATTAATTCCGTAAAAATAAAAAAAAAGACAAAGCAATTACTAATCATGGTTACATTTGAAACAAAAGAGAGAAAGTTACAAAGACATTTATTTTTGGAACATTGAATTACAAAGACTAGTTAATAGAGTTACAATAATATTCTTTTAATTAACTTCTCCTACCTCTCAATTCTCTTAAAATGATAAAATGTTATGTTAACAAGAGAAATAGAGGGACAAATTTAATTATATACACCGTCTAAACTATAACAAATTTATACCGTCACAATCACAACCAATCATAGATAAACAACTTTTGAAATAATTATAATTAAAGTCATTTTTAACGATTAACAGTAATGATTGATTAACGGTGTAATTTGGTTTTTAAATTGACGGTGTATATGAATTAAATTTTAAAGAGAAAGCTAACCAAAAAGAAGTTAGATAGAAGAGTTGTATTACATTAACATTGAATCCACACCTTGACGAGTTGTGCATAATTTAGGTCCATCCATTAAACATGGACTCAACCTAAACATGAGAATGCAAAACTCCATTTGATTTAAAGCACCATCTCCATCCAAATCACCTTCCAATAGCATGTACACGAGCTCTTCATCCCTCACCTCCAAGCCAAGCATGAAACAATTCATCTTCAAGCTCTCAAATGTTATAAGACCCTTGTTGACATCCATAAGCAAACGAAATCCATTGCAAAGTTCACCTATAAACCCTTCTGCTCCTAAACGTGAAATCATGGATGGAAAGTAGTCCTCAAAATCCAATTCCATATGGAAAAACTAAGAGTAAAACTTCAAGTCGAAGTTAATTGGTAATAATAGTGTGAAAGGGGATATTGGTAGCTTGTGCTAGAAGAGTGTGTTAAGTTGTGCTTCTTATATACCATACAAAATGATGGCATTATTATTTATTTTTTTGAGAAAAGGCATTATTATTTATTTATTTTTTTTGCGAAAGAGATGCAAACAAAAAGACAGCGTTTTCTAATTAAATTGAGCAAAACAATAGTTTGGTTGGAAATGTAGGGTTCCTTAAAAAAAAAGAAAACGTGGTCCAAATTATTTTTTTATTCAAATGTGGTCCAATTTAAAAGTAATCAATTTAAAAGAATGACTTTCACCCTCAATTTTAAAAAAAATAATACTTTGCATTTGTATTTTAGCAAGAGGTCCTTGGTTTTATCTCAAAAACTAACACAACGTACTAATTATTACTTCCTCAGTCCTAAAATATAAGTCATTTTTGTCATTTCACACACATTAAGATATGTAATTAATTTTGTATGAGAAAAATGATATTACGAATTATTTTATAAAATTATTCTTAATAAATGGTATGATAAATATAAATTAAAGAATTAAAGGGACAGAAAGTAATAAATAGCTAAGGGTTTAATAAGAAAAGTAACATTAATATTTCATTTGTAAACTGATTTATAATTTGGAACAATTTTTTATAATTTGAATCGGAGGAAGTAATATTTATTTATGCTATTAAAAAATCTCATCACATTTCGTAACAAGGTAATATAATGTTGATGAATTTTATTAAAACTTAGCTTTTTATGTACCATACAAAAAATATTGGGTTAGTAAAATTTTCCTTTTTATATGCCATGCAAAACGTTTTGTAAATTGAGCGAAACAATAGTTTTGGTTGTTTTTTTTTTCTTTGAGGGAGTAGTTTTTGGTTGTTGAAAATGTATTGTTCCTTCAAAAATAGAAATTAAATGTAGGGTTTGAAAACGTGGTCCATAATTTTTACTTTGACTCAAAAGATGGTCCATATTGAAAGTAATTAATAAAATTTGTATATTGATTATTAAAAGAATGTAATTTTTTTTTTTACAGAAAAAAAAGGAAGTCACGTTAATAAGGTTTAAATTATGTTTGATCTCAAAACTGACCTAACAAATAATTACTAACATTTGTAATCAACGAATTACATGCATTTTCGATATACAATTGTAAAATTTCATAAATTTTACTTTAAAAAAAATGTATTTTTATTTGAAAATGCAAAAACATACTTAATTAGTCTATGGTTGTTCCAAAGGTCACACCACCAGGTACATACTTTAGGACTTTATAAATCTAAATGTACGTTTAGATGAAGATTTTAGAAGAGGAGGGAATGACTTACTCTTAAAAATATTATGGACATTATTAAACTGTGTATCCTTTTCGTGTGTTGATGTGTATAAATTATGAACAATAAACTTATGAAATTTTGATTAAAATTATTTTGATTTTGATTAAAATTATAAGTAATAGATAATATATTTATTGTACATTTATATTGCAACAAACTATACTTATTTTTTTCAATGATACCAAAAATATAACAAATATAATATCTTTCAAATGAATATTACAAATATAATACAAATTCTTATCTTTTTTAATGACACCAATAAAATAACATTCTTATGGTCAAATTTGCTTAAAGGTATAATTGGAAGAAGAAAAAGACATCCCAAAACGGTCTCTTTTTTTTTTTTTTTTGTCAAAAAAAAGGAAGAAAATGCCAACCCAAAACGACTTATTTTCTTTGTATATAGTATAAATAGGAGAAAGTCTACATGAGACCCACTTGGGTTGGTCTAGTAGTATTGGTTTGGGACCTGAGACTATGCTCCTCCTTGAAATTTCAGGTTTGATTATCTGTGATGCCAACTTGGGTGGACTAATTTAACTTCTTAAAAAAAAATAAAAATCTACATGTTAGTTGTCTTATGATTTTGTCTATAATTAAAAAAAAAAGTTTTGTTAACGAGTGCCTCCGGGGCACTCTTTAAACTATCCAAAATAAGCAATTATTATTATAAAAAGTCAAATATTTTGATTTCCAAGGCATTGATTACATGCATTTTCATAATATGCTTACTATTTATGGTCCTTAAAGAATGTCCCGGAAGAACTCGTTAACATTTCCCTTTAAAAAAAACACTTAAAACATTTCTTTTAGATTCTTGATAGGAGTATAAATAGGAGTAATTCTTTCTTAATAATTCCATTTGCTTTTTTTTTTGTGATTCTTGAAATCTTGTTTTAATATTTCTTTTAGATTTCCTCAAAAAAGAAATATTTCTTTTAGATTTTAAGGTGAATCCGTTTGAAATAAGATTTATTTTCTATTTTATAAAATTGAAAACAAATATTTAAACACGACTTCATGAGTCAAAAAAGACAGTTCGATGTATTTTATTTTATTGTTAGAGGTTCATTAAAAAATATTATAAAAAACTATCTGAAGTATTTTTTTTTTTTGAGCAACTGAAGTATTTTTTTTTAACAAAAATGGAATCGAACTTATCATAAACGACTGAAGTGAACTATATAACAAATCACAAATCACTCATCATCCAACGTAACGTATATACCACTCCAATAACGGAATTTAACATGCATGGATTGTACTCTTTCTTAAAAAAAAAAAGAGTATGGATTGTACTCTAGCCATTTAATGAGAAAGTTCCCATGCATTTGTCTTCTTCGATGTGACCATGCATATTCTCATTGAACACATGCAGATTATTGTTAAGATTTTCTATTCATGTTACGGAAACACGTCATATGACGATATATAGGCAGTGGATTCAAACTTTTATGTTCTTGAACTAATGCTAAAAAAAATGTAGAACATTTGGAGGTATACCCAATAGGGATCGGAATAGGCCAAGTCGAGTTAGGCTTTGTAAGGCTTAAGTCTGGCCTGCCATATTTTTTTAAAGCCTAAGCCTGGCCTTCGGCCTGCCATAGGCCTACTTTATAGGTCTGAGCCTAGCCTTCTGAAAGTCGATACGGTCTGCTAACCTGTTTAAAAGTCTATATCTTATGAACATCTTTAAATAAGCAATGTGATTTAAATTTAAATGGACTAGCGAACTAATAGTTCGATTAGATTAATCTCTCTTTTGATAATCAACACAAGGTTTTAGGGAATTCGACTATATATTATATCATATTTCTAATCTAGTTTATAATTCAAAGTACAAAGTATATATAATAATAAATAATATTATTCATATTACTTAAATAGGCTAGCCTAATAAGCTTAAGAGGCTTTTTGAGAGGCATGTGACCTGGCCTTTTAAGCTAAATAGACTTAAAAAAAAGCCTAGGCCTTCTCTATTTAAGAAAAAAGTCTGGCCTATCGTAGGCTAGACCGTAGGCCCCCGTAGGCCGGCGTAACCTATTCCCATCCCTAATACCCAAGATACACAAATTAAATTTTCAAATACACAAATACAAAAATACAACATTTTTGAGAAATTATAAGGTATATATATACCCAAAACTAATATCGTCAAACAAATATATAAAAAGAACCTTTATTTTTTTGTTTTAGAAGGGCAATTTTTTTTATATGATAATGAAAAAGAGTACAAGTGGTACTACATTTGCAAGTTGGGATTTAGTACAAGTGGTATTATAAATTAAAGTTAAAAAAAAAAAAAAAAAAACTCTTACAAATCATCTATTTAGACATACAATTAAGGTTGGGAATAGGTCAGACCGATCTACATGGGCCTAGGGACTGACCTCTTTAGGCCTGACCTATTTAGTATAGAGGTCTAGGCTTAAGCTTTTTAAAAAAGCCTATTTAAATAAATAAGTCAGGCTAACCAGTGCCTTGGAGTACTAGTTAAGGAAGCCAAAAAAAGGAACTTTTAGACGAAAAAGGAAACTTTTAAAGTTTTTAATGTATTGATTACACAATTTTTAATGCAAAAATATTGTTATATTTGACTTCTTAACCAATGCCCTGGGAGCATTGGTTAACATTTCCCTTTGTGGTTATAGGCTTTTAAGTAGGCTTTATTGTTAAAATTTACTTGCAGTGAAATATGCTTTTAAGTAAACTTTAAGGCATGTCTAGCCTATTTAGTATGTCAAATGAACTATTTAATGGTCTTAATGTAATGTAGGCCTAGAAGTAGGCTTTCAAGCTAGTCCAGATATTTAAATAGGGCAGGCCAGGCAAAAAAATAAGTCTATGATAAACCATAGGCCAAACTCAGACTAGTAATTTTTTTTCATAGGCCAAACTCAGGCCTTTCAAAGCCTGGTCTGGTCTGGCCTATTCTAATCCCTACATACAATCTGGTGGGTGGATAAACCACTCGTGAAATTGAGGTGGTGCGCCTAATGTTTTTTCTATTTCAAAAACCATTTCTAAGAGATACTGATCTTGATTGTATCAACAACCTCTGTAATCGGCGCCGCTTTTTGTGATAAAATCAAGTCATTGCATGCCTTTCATAAATACCACATCGCAGTATAAATAGGGATCCTTGTTTTCATTACAAGTAAACTACACCAGGAAAAAAATCATGGAATTCTCTGGCTTTGATCCGAACACCAAGTTAGCGGCAGTCTATAATACCGGGGGAAAACAACCCCATCTGTTTAGGATTCATAACGATGTCACCATCTTCGGGCTGAAAGATCAGCTGGATCAAATCAACCGTCAACTCAACCAAAGAGACACGATGAGGGTGGTCGGTGTTGAATATCGATGTCCATTGTCCGACTCAGTTTCATCTCTTCGGTTCAGCCGGATGAAACTCACAAATGACGACGACGTGAGAACCATGTTCTCTGTCTTTGGTCAGCACAGTACTAGAGGACCGATCAAGTTGGACGCTTCGTTGGTTAGATCTGCTGAACAAATTATGAAAAGTTTGAACCGGCCCAGGAACTACGAAAAGATCAGGGCTCTACTGAAGGGACCACCAGATGAAGAAATTAGATTAGGTGATTCGTGACAATGTGCCATGTTTTAATTAATCATGTGTTTTATGTTGTTTTAATTGCATGTTAGTTATGTGTTGTTGAATTAAGTTGTTTCATTATGTTTTGAATAATATATATCTTATTTAAACTTTCATTATGTTTTAATTTACGTCAAAGATGTTCATTTAATCGATAAAATAACCAAAGCCATGCACTACGGATTATGAAATCCGGATTCACATAGGGTGTAAGTGTATTTCGGATGACTAAACCCGGAATACTTCAGCATAGGATCATTTCGTATGGACCACATTGCACCAAGAGTTTATGTGGTCTACAACATCCAAGGACCTCTATAAATAAGTGCTCTCCGGTTTTCAGCTTCAATACCATCAAAACACAAAAACACACCAAAGAAAACCATGCAAATTTTTGTCATTAAGTTGATGATCTTTCTCACGCGGTCGCAAATAAATAGCTCTTTATTTGACCGCGTCCGCGTGATGAAGATCCTCTGCATGCTAACAAAAATATATAGATACAAAGTGGTTGCTCTATATTTGAATATCAAGAGGTTTCTATGAGTTAGATCTTGCTGCCTTCCAGATGAATATGTCATTTGGCAAGGCAGCCAGATCTAACTCAGAGAAATCCTCTTGAAATACCTTGCCTTGCTTCATTATGTTGCAGATCTAAAAGATTCATCATTTATGTTATTATGGTTTTCTTTAACTTTTTATTTGTCTTATGTTGCTTCTATTTATGTTATGCATCTTTGTTCTATTTTTTTTCCAAGCCATTCGCCACGAAAACGATCCAAATAAAGGGTCTGATGCGTTTCAGATTATATAATCCGGACAAACTTCATGCATTCTGGAATATAAAATCCGGAACACCACAATAACATTTTGGCCGGTGACGTTTCACCAAAGGTTTGGCCGGTTAGTGGAGTTTGAATGCCTTTTTTGACGATTTTGAATGTGGAGCACGTTTTATTTGACTGTAATTAAGATCTATGACTAATTTAAGGCTATAAAAAGGCTTGAATCTTCAAAATTTTCCTTCATTCTTCTTCACCTCCTTTCTTACATTTTCTTCATTTTTTTTTTAGTTTTTTAGGTAGCTTTTAGGTGTGTCTGTGGTGTCATGGTCATTGTTGTGTTGGTGTAAGCCCTAGAGGCCAATAGTTTATGTTGAACTTATTTTATGTATCATGACTTTTATTATTGAATAAATATATGGCAATCTTTATTATATTTATATAGTAATGTTAATAAAGTCCTTAGAATAGATAGTTCATGTAATTAATATATTAAGTGTGACTTAATCATGAGATTACATTATTATAAAGAACGCTATTCTTAAATATATCCGTAGTCGAGCTTTA
>Ga0315914_1005535_pt1 | contig 18330 bp, 13 predicted proteins | sample MpolenodulesMG_FD_203920 | JGI IMG/M metagenome (GOLD analysis project Ga0315914, IMG submission 203920) | Medicago polymorpha root nodule microbial communities from Los Angeles, California, United States - elongated nodules | ecosystem: Host-associated > Plants > Roots > Nodule | place: USA...
ACGAAACAGAACAGACTCTGTTTTTCTAGACACTTAAGAATTCTAAGATATGAACAATTGAAAGAATTCTCTAAGTTGTTGATGTTTTGTTTTCGACGTTTTGCACAGAGTATTGGCCTTTTTGCTTGAATGTCTAGTTGTTTTGTTCTCTAAGTCTTCATCCCTATTTATAGAGGAGTTGAGAGACGTTGAGAATTTAGCCGTTACATCAACTTGTCTTGCTTTGAAGCTTTGATTCTTCACCCTTGATCCTTTGCCTGATTTGATAGTTGTCCTATGAAGAACTAATTTCAAATCCATTCCATTACAAAAGGAACAACGTCTGCAGCAATGTTACTGTTATCTTGTCTTGATGTAGAGACAAAGTTTGCAGAGATGGTGGTTGCAGAGTTAGTGGTCGTACACTTCGTATCTACGAAACCTCTTGATATTCAAAAATAGAGCAACCTCTTTGTATCTACATATTTTTGCCAGCATGCGAAGGATCTTCATCACGCGGACGCTGTCAAATAGAGAGCTATCTATTTGCCACCGCGTGAGAAAGATCCTCAGCTGAATGACAAAAATTTGCATGGTTTTCTTTGGTGTGTTTTGCTGGTATTGAAGCTGAAAACCGGAGAGCACTTATTTATAGAGCTTCTTGGATGTTGTGGACCACATAAACTTTTGGTGCAATGTGGTCCATACAAAAGAATCCTATGCTAAAGGATTCCGAATTTAGTAATCCGGAATACACTTACGCCCTATGTGAATCCGGTTTTCATAATCTGGAATGCATAAAAGAGGTTATTTTTCGATTAAATGAACATCTTTGATGTAAATTAAAACATAATGAAAGTTTAAATAATATATATATTATTCAAAACATCAATTTAATTCAACAACACATAACTAACATGCAATTAAAACAACATAAAACACGTGATTAATTAAAACATGACACATTATCACGGATCACCTAAACTAATTTCTTCATCCGGTCCCTCCAGCAGAGCCCTGATCTCTTAGTAGTTCCTGAGCCGGTTCAAACTTTTCAGAATTTGTTCAGTAGATCTAACCAACGAAGCGTCCAACTCGATTGGTCCTCTAGTACTGTGCTGACCAAAGATAGAGAACATGGTTCTCACGTCGTCGTCGTTTGTGAGTTTCGTCCGGCTGAATCGAAGAGATGAAACTGAGTCGGACAATGGACATCGATATTTAACACTGACCACCCTCCTCGTGTCTCTATGGTTGAGTTGACGATTGATTTGATCCAGCTCACCCTTCAGCCTGGAGAGGGTGACATCATTGCGAATCCTAAACAGATGGGGTGGTGTTTTGCCGTTGTAGTAGACTGCCGCTAGCTTGGTGTTCGGATCAAAGCCAGAGAATTCGATGATTTTTTTCCCAAGTGTAGTTTACTTGTAATGAAAACAGGGACCCCTATTTATAGAGTTATCTGGGCGTTGTGAACCACATAAACTCTTGGTGCAATGCAGATCACTTAAAAGAATTCAATGCTGAAGCTTTCTGGATTTCAAAATTAGAAGCATCCATCACCCTACAGAAAGGACAAGTTTCCCTTTGTTTCACCCCAGTATCGTATAAATTCGGATTACATAATTCGGAAAGTCGTCTAGATTATGAAATCCGAACTGCATCACTTTGTTTTGGCGGGTGGTCTGCATCACATGAAGCAATTTTCAAAGGTTTTTACCAATATTTTACTTTATCCATTCATTCCTCTTTCTCTCCGCCGTGAGTGTTCCTTAGCTCTGCTTGTCATCAATCTGCTTCTCATGTTCCTTCAAGTAAAACAACTCCTATTGTTTCCATCGATCTGCTTCTCTCTGTTCACAACTCCATCTTCTTCGACCTTTATCGCCCTTTTTCGACCCACCACTTCCCTGACGAACCCTAGATCCATTGTTTTACCGCCTCTATCACCCTCACACACTTATTTTACGCTTTTCGTTGACTGAAAGAAAGAAACCACCACACAAGGAGCTTTTCGGTATCGAAGGTATGTTCCCAGGATTTGCTGGTTATCGATACAGTACACTTCAAAATCTTACTTGGCTTTATTTGATTTGAGTGTGTTAATTTGTTTAAGGAACAAAGAGAGGGAGAGTTTCAATTTCTAGAACTTGAACAATTCCCAAATATATATAAGGGGTTTACATTTTGTTATTAATGAATCCTTTTGTTCTGGGGTAATCTTAGATTCATGCAAATTTTGGGTTATAAGGGGTTGTTCCTAAATCAAATTGAATTTTTTTCTTTCTTTCATATTGGGTGTGTGAGAGTGGATTTGGTGATTTCTAATGAGAATTTAGGGACTTTTGCAGGCTTATAGTTTATTGAGATTTTAGGGATTTTAGCCGTTGATTCCTTTTTCAATCTCTATAATTCTTCCTGTTTGCCGTGAGCCACCAATAACTCCTTCTATTTGTCATTGGTTAATTAAAAAGTCATTAGAATATGGTAGGAGACTCTCTTTCAACTTTATCCCACTGTCCTCATTACACTCAAAGATATCTTCTTGGTTCAATGTTGAAACTTGGTAAACTATGAAAAGTTCTTCGTAGTGTCTCTCTCTAATAATCTATATGAATATTACTAGTTGTGATTTTTGAGTTAATGAAGTTGCTCAGATTCTATTAGTAAAATTGTGTAGATATTGTGGAAATGAAGGAGAAATTGTGTATAAATATATTAGATATTTTTATTTAGAATTTTGTGTTATCTAGTTATAATTATTTTCATGTAGGAGTGGTAGTGTCGTGGAACTGGAAGGAAGTAGATTGCAGTATAATAATTCTATGAGACTATGGTTATTAATTAAGTAATAGTTTGGTGGAGTCTTTTTAAGATTTTGAAATCACAAGATATCAAAATATTTTTCCGAATAACTCCATAAGAAGGATGTGGTAGATGATGTATCTTAATATTCTCACAAGGTTGATAAGTGGATTGTGTATAAGTCTATTATTTATATAATTGGATTTAGAAAAGAATCATTGATTGATTTTGTTTTGGCTATAAGGGACCTATAGGAGTTGAAGGACATATTGCCATGGAAAACTTATTAGTGGATATTGGAACTTTTAAGAGTTAGGCCCAACTTGGTCTGTAGTTGAATCCATTGATATTAAAAGCTTGCTGAATAGAATTATTAATGATGACTAGTTGAGGCTCTCATGTAGGCTTCAAAAGTTTTCTAGTTTTCCTTTATTTGTGAGTGTTCTTTTAAGTAATATTATACTGAGTTAATTTCATATTGCCAAATCTGGTTTATATAGCTTTAATTGCTCAACAAAATGGAACAGCTAACTAAAGGAACAAATACATCAGTTGTACAAGAAAGGAAGGGAAAATACATTTTGAGAATTGGTGGTAAATTCTTTCTTTTTGAAGTTCTTTTTTTACCTTTATGCTTATCATGAGCAGAATAATGTTTTTGGTTTTTTTGCAATATGCAGAATAATGCATGTAGGTTGACTGATTGAGTCTCCTCTCTCTAAGTATTTGTGTATCTGTGGAGTATTGAATAAGTGTCCGATAAAATTTTATATTAGTGTATGATACTTTGAAGTAGTTACACCAGTGACATGAGCTACCATAATATATCACCCTCTTGTAACTATAGTCGGACATAATTATTTGCATCTTGCTGATATGGGACTTGGGAAGATATAAGAAGGTATTTGACCCATTCACGGGTAGTTTGTGAGTCATAAGTGTTTAAATGATCTAACATTTTTACCAACTTTATGATATTGGAATCACTTCTTTTTTGATAAAACTTTATGATATTGGAATCACTCTTTTTTTTAGTTATCAGTATACGTATCAGTAGTATACATGTTTTGAAGTTTTGTTTCCCTCTTATATGTACTCTTTATTTTGTGAGTTATATGTATCATGTCTTTGGTCAAAAGCATATGAGATGATCTTACTATTATTAGGTAGTATACTAATTGAAATGATCTTATTTTGTTTTGGAAGCTGAGTTTGATCTAAACACGTGATAACTTTTTATACTTCGTGTTACTTGCTCTATGTATTGTTTTATTTGGGGCTTGTTATTGATTTTAAACTATGTACTGTCATAATTTTTTTATCAGTATTTGTTTTAGAAGCTGATTTATTGATAAAGTTAAAGGATGTAACTTTAGATCTTATGGATCTATGACAAAGACAGAGTTCAAATAAGACTAGATTTTTTTTAATTTTACTACCAATAATGGTGTAGTTAGTAACTTGTCCATCCAAAAAGTGTCTTGGATTTTCACTCCCTTTTCTTGTTTTTGACCATATCTTCTTCCAAATGTATCCATCATATGATCCTCTGCTAAGCGTCTATTGTGATTGTAACCACTCCGATGGGGTGAAACTCCGCATATATAAAAGAGTTTCCTGTTTTCTTATTATTTATTCCAGAAGAAAACCTGGTCAAACTGAGCAATGTGAGGTTTCTCTCCATCGGGTATTACCCGAAAATTGAAGGTTTCTTCCACCTACTGATGAATTATTTTATTTAATTAACTATACTGATACATTATAACTCCTTTCTCCTTATTTCCCTTCACTTTATACTTCAAAAAAAGGTAATACATTAACATTGGGATATTATCTAAAGTTTAAATTACTCACCTGTTTGGTATAACACTATACCAATGTCACTCACTTTGGGATGTTAAAGACTAAAAGTGATATGTTTTTGACATACATAAAGTAAATATGGACCTCTGGTTTTGCCTCATCCACTTTCAGCGAAACACTCATATATCTTTTATTAATTGTTGCATCTTGATCAGGAAGATGGGGTTAATGTTACTGCAAATTCTCTTCATCCAGGAGCTATTTTCACCAACATTGTAAGTCCTGAAGTTGGTCAAACTATCCCCAAAGGTAACTAACATTTTACCTTTCTTGTATGCATGCAATATATTTTTCCGTTCAGATTAATTATGAGAGTTGCTAAGTTATACTGTTATGTAACTTATGTTTCTATCTGAATCATATTTTTAATTTGTCTAGTTTAGATTGTCTTCTGAACTTGCTCTCTGATGTTTAATTCTTGGCTACACCCCTTCATTGAGTGACTAAGCTTTTCACAATTGGCATATACTACCTAAGGAAAAGAGGATTTATCATCTATGTTTGCTATGTGACATAATAAATACATAATCATAATGTGAATCTAATGAAGAGAGGACCTTGACAAAATTGATTAAGTATTATGTCTGGTAAATTTGTTGACTTTATTGTGAGTAGTTGTAAGAATAAGACATTTGACATTAAGGGGGCTGTTACGGAATATGTATTCTTTATGGAATTTGTTGACTATTATACCTTATGGAGATTTTTTTTGGACTTGTTAATGCATTGCTGAATTCATTTTGTATATCATGATATATATTTTACTTTAGGTTCGTTGGAATGCTCGAGGTCAACTAATTGGGGAAGAAACCAAGGTTTTGTAAGTTACATTAGAGTCATCGTTTGTCGGGAGGTTCTAATTAGTATGGAAAATTGGAGAAAAAATTCAAGGTTTTGTTATTAGTTACTTTAGGTTTGTCTACGTTCATATATACATATTGTGCACAGCACAGACTTTCCATTTTTATGAGTGTAAATTAGATGTCATTTGTAATTAAGTTTCTGATCAACACATTATTGTTGTTTATTTCATTTAATGGATTACTAGTGTTTCTGTTCCGTATGTATTTTTTTGTCTCGTTAGTTTCTTATAATGAAGCTGTTGGTTGTAGATTTAATTTTTAAAATAAAAAAATTGGGACTTTTATTAGCACTTTTCTGAAAGCCCCATTAAAGGGGGATAGTTAAGATAGCGCTTTCCAGAAAACGCTAAGAAACATATGATTAAAAGTAGCACAAAAATAAGGCTATATTAGCGCTTTTCTGAAAGCGCAATTGAAACACGTTTATATAATAGCGTTTAGAAAGCGCTATTATAGGGGTTATGACCTATAATAGCAGGGGCTTTCTTAGCGCTTCACAAGTGCTATTAAACGCTCAAATGAATGCTATTAAAGGGGGTATTTTGTAGTAGTCCCATTTGACCAACCTTCTTGGGGCAAAGCTAGATTTAGTTTTACCCAAGGGAGGTCAGTTTTCTGGTGTTTTTTTTTTCTTTTCTACTTTTCTGTTTATATTAATAAAATGAGTTTGTTTTAGGCCCTTAAAATAGTTTTAGGTTCTTATGTAATAAGCTTAAAAAGCTTCAACATTATTGTAATGTATTATTCATATATCAATAAAATGATTTATTTTTATCTTTGTGTTCTTTTTAATTCTGTATTTTATGTTCATTTGCATTTTATTTTACGAATTGGAAATGCTAAAATCAAAAAATTCAGGAAAAAGAGCATTCCGGATTTTAAAATCCGGAATCTCCTAACGATGTAATTCGGAAAACAAAAATCCGGACAAGTGTATTTTTGAAAAAAAAATAGGGCGCGCAAGAAATCTATAGATTGGGAAAAGTAATACTCTAAACAAAAAGAGAAAAGTCAGCAAAAAAGAAAAGAAAAGAAAGAAAGAGAGAGTGAGAATCGTGAGAAAGAAAGGAAAAAGATAGGGGGAAGAAATTCAATCTCCCTTAAATTGATTCAAGCTGCATGTGGAACCCAACATTTTCAATCCCAATTTCCATTAGAAATCATTGTTCAGAGATGGGTAAAAGAAGAGCAAGGAGATTTAGGGTTTATGACAGAAGATGAAGAAATTAGGGAGAAGGATAAGAGCTTATTGGAGTAAATGATAGGAGAAAAGTCAAGTAGGAGTAGCTTTGTCATCATCATTTAGAGGTGAGTTTCCTCTTTTCCCTCATTCACTCATGCATAAACTTATAGAATATAATTTTGGGTTTAAAATTTGAAGTGGAAAACATTAGGTTCATGATGTATGCATAATAGATTTAAGAATAAGAATGATGTTGCATGTTTAGATTGTGTAAACTACTTTAATCAATCATATTTGAGTGAAAATAATGTTTAAATTACATTATTGATTGCTGTTTTATGAGAATAGTTGAAGAGGAATGTCAAATTTTAAATTGATTGTCATAGTTTGTTGATTTTGGCTCTTTGGTATGCTTATACAACCGTCTTTGGACTGCTGAACCGTTTTACCATAAAATCTGTTTTTAACAGCTAGAATCACATATAAAATGAGGGAATTAGCTTTCGATGACTTCACAAGAAATATAGTCTTAGATGTTAGTTATTCCCTAGTTTTGGTCCCATCTAAATTGGTGTTACGTAGGATGATTTATGACTAAAATACCGAGCATGTATCATTCAGATTATAATATAGTTAATGAGATGAATGTTGTAAAGAAATTAAGTTTTGGATACTTAATGCTTATAATTTGAATTGTATTGATATGATTGGAAATTATTGACATTAGTATTGTACGGTGCGTTCATGTTACTGTATGTAATTTGATAATATGTGTGTGTATATATATTTTTTTATCACGTATAATATGTGTGTATATAGCACTAAGAAAAATGAATTCAAAGGAAATAAAAGAAAGAAGTTAAATGGCAGAGAAAGTGAAGATGACTTAATTATAAAAGACCTTGAAATGATTAGAAATTGTATGAATGTTCTTATGTATATGAGGTGGGTTTTACCTAAATAGATATTATGACGTATTATTCATATGAGGTGGGTTTTACCGCTATGAAGAATATATAAGAACCTATTGAGTGAGAATAATTAGCCGATGAAAATGGAACTACATATATTACATTTTGTTTGAAGTTTAAAGGCATAATTGAAAGTTATTATACATAGTATGTATTATTTATCTAATGTATATGAGGTATCTAAGTGGGAATATTAGGCTTCACCCTAGTGAGGTGGATTATCCGTCTACGACTGGATGTGTAAGAAGGGGTAAACAGAGCCTCGTTTACTGGAGTCAATCGATCTCTGCCTTACCATAAAGTTTAGAATATGTTAGGTTATCAGAGGTTTTTCCCACGTTCGATAACCTAATTAATTAAGTTATCAAAATAAAAGTTATCTCGAGTTTAATTAATTGTTGTAATTGTGTTCTTAGTTATGTTTATGTTTCAATTGAAACTCTTGTTCAAAGGCAGGATTATTTTATCCCATTTTTGGAAGGTCACTTAGATAATTAATATCTCACCCCACATTACTTTTTATTTTTCAGGTATAAGCAATTTTAAGATGTCATCAGAGGCCGAATCACAGTCAACGTCTAGATTTAGGATTTTCCTTCAAAATTGTCATTTAGAAATTCATGATTATGTAATGATTTCATTAGAGTATATTGTAAATTTCACTGCTTGATTTGTAAAGCTTGATAAATTTTTTTTAGAAGTATTATTTAAAAGAATTTGAACTAAGTTTGGATTGAAAAGTTTTACGCAATTGAGAAAGTTGTTTATATTTTCTCTCTCTTTAAGAAATGGGACGATTCATTTGGTATCAGAGCAGGTCGGAAGGAATATCAACTAGAGGTGGGGGATCCTCGGCTTTGGAATTGTCGGAATCATCGATAACTTGAGGTGAAACAGTCTGCAATGCAATAGAAGGTTCAATGTCAGGTGCAAAAGGAGGTGGCATCAATGAGAGCATCCATAACTGAAACAGTGCAAAACAAAGTCAAAAAAGCTAAGCAGTTTCTGTAGTGGCATATTTGAGATTGTATAATCCAAACTATATTTTTACAAGTTCAAATTGTAGAATTGGAACTAAGCCAATACAATTCAAGCGATGTGATGGAAAGGAAAAAGCTAGGAAATTGAATGAGAAAGGTTTTATAGCAACATTTTTTTTTGAAGAAGATAAATTTGCCCACCTAAATTGGCACCAGAGAAAATCGAACTTGACCCCAAGAGGAGGAGCACACTCCCAGGTTCCAAGTCAATACCACCAAGCCAACCCAAGTGGGTTTGGTTTTATAGCAACATTGTCTTTGCATTCAGATGAAAATGATGTGGTTGAGGCCCCTTGATGACCAGATTACTACTCCAAATCACGTTTTTGCCCAAAATTGTTTGTTTTGGATGTGTAGGGAGTGTTTGGTGATAAAGGTGGTGAACTTCTGTCGAGTTTTGAGAAAACCCTATATATGGGGAGGTTTCAGATTCTATAATCTGAATTGTTTACCGCTTTTTACAAGGTAGGTTTCCAGGGCTGAAATGTGGGCCCAAAACAACCGATTCAGATTACGTACTCATAAATATGTTAAATAATTCATATTAAATATTCCGAATCGGTCTTTTCAGAAGTTCTAGTCAAATATTAACATGGTTGCATGTTTGGCTTACGTTTTTATATGTTTGGATTCTATAAGCCGAAATAGCGCTCATATTCCAAGAATCACTATATTCGTTCCGATTAGTAAGTTTGAAAACAGTTGCGACTTGCGTCTCAATTACAAATATAGATAGAAATTACAGATTAGTAACTTCTTAAACAAATATTGATAGAAATTTTCTTATAAAAGAACAAGAATCTCAATTACAGATTAGAAATTTAGTATCAATTATGTAAAAGTTGGCAAATAATGTAGTTTATCTTGAAAAAATTGTACAGACTATAATTCTTCCACGTGACAATGATTGATATCAGAATTTGTGAGACGGCATGGGAATAGATGTTGGTAATAGATGAAGAGTATTTCTTGGTGACATCCAAGACCGAATAATAGATGGAAATACATCATGTGAGGATCCTTCATATCCGCACAGAGAAATATATCCAATGCTCTTTGACCTAAGTAATGAAAAGGGCACTCTTGTTATTGCAGTATTATTTGCAAGCAGGGTGGTTAAAGATTCCATTTGTTCCAAGTCCTCTTCCAATTTATCGATCTTTAAACAACCAGAAAGAATGAGAGTTTGCAGAGATTTCAATTTATAGATGCTTCTTGGGAGGTTACATAGGCCAATACAACCTTCCAAATTTATCAACAGAATTTTTTTGAGATCTCCAATTCTAGGAGAAACCTCAGACAACATTGGACAATCTTTGAGTACTAGCTTTTCAAGATTGGGCAAGCATGAAAAATCTGGGGTTTTTTTCAGACGACAACAACTACTAAGATTAAGATATTTCAGATTTTCCATCCCCTGCAAGAACGAAAATATCAAACGGAAACTTAACAAAGAAATTTCAAAAAATAAATGGCAGAAATTACAATGTCTTACTATTGATAAGGGCATTCTTGTTATTGCAGTGTTATTTGCAAGCAGAGTGGTTAAAGATTCCATTTGTTTCAAGTCCTCTTCCAACTTTGCAATCTTTAAACAACCAGAAAGAATGAGTGTTTTCAAAGATTTCAACTTATAGATGCTTCTTGGAAGGCTACGAAGGCTAACACAATCTTCCAAGTTTATCAGATGAATTTTATTGAGATGTCCGATGCTAGGTGAAACCTCAGACAATAGTGGACAATCTTTGAGTACTAGCTTTCGAAGATTAGGCATGTTTGAAAAGTCAGGGCTCTCTATGAGATAGTGAGAATGACTAAGATTGAGAATTTTTAGCTTCTCCATCCTCTGCAAAAACAAATATATTATTGAGGAACTTAGGGAAGAGGATTCAAAAAGTAAATGGAAATAACGGCGAGTAAAACATTTACATTTGCATAGTTATTATTTTAAATACCAATATCAGTGTAGAATATTTGAAAGGAGGTGAATTTCTGTATATAATGTTGCAGAAAATTACTAAGTTGTGTTTAAGAATTCTACTGAGAATTCATAAATTTGAAATTTAAAATGTAATTCTAAAGCTTCTTTAATCAAATAGTCAACAACGCAACCATTTTTTCCAAGTTAATTGAAAGGTCATATTTTTTTAACTTAAATTTCAACCATCAACATGAAAAGTGATAACTTATGAAGTGTAAAAAACTAAAATCAAAAGTAATACCATGGTCTTCTTCCACAGAACTTCCAAATTGCTGTTCTCTAACTCGACGGAAACTAAATTTTCTCGAAAGAAGTTTGTAGGGATGTAGCTTAATCGATTCCATGACAGCCATCTTAGATCTCTCGAAACATATTCAAAATCTCCATCAAGTTCTACCTCAGCAAGTTGAAGAAATCTGAGTCTCTTCATCTTTTCAAATGCTTTAGTACTAAAACATTTTGCATTAGTTGTAGGCAATTTCAAAGACAGTCCCAAAATACCTTTTTTTCCCTGTGAAATATAATGGACCAAAAAGCAAAAACCTCAGCAAATTAAAACAACAAGGTGGATGTAAAACTTTTAATGAAACCAATCATTTGTTACTAGATAGAAGTCATGAAGCACAAAAAATTCACAACGAAACAAATATTGGATGCTGACAATTAAAAATGTTTCCATTCATTTCTTAAGCTTTAGATATTTTAACTCCATAATTAAAAAAACAAGTATACAAAGTTCGTACAGTTTGTCTTGATAATACGTCAATCACATCCTCCTGATCCCACAACCTGCTACGTTTCTCAGGCCTCCTTGGTGATTCCTCACAAATGATTCCTCTTCCCATATCTCGCAGCTGACCATGCATTCCAAGCATGTTCTTATCATCAACAGTCACAAGGCTTTGAGCAACAAGGACACTTATTCCAATTTCTGCAGAAAGTCCGCAATCATTTAATAAAAGTATAATATCATTTTGGTCCATCCCAACAAAGAAGCAAGCAATGTCAAGGAATATTTCTTGCTCATCATGATTTAAACCATCATAACTTATTCTTAACTTCTTCTGCACTTGATCATTAGGAATTCTTTTGAGTGTCTCCAATACAAGTTCCCACTCTGATTCCGTCTTATTAAACAAATAAGAACCAAGGACTTCGAGAGCTAGCGGCAATCCCTCAGAATATTCAACTACATTTCTGGAAATTCTAACAAAATCTTTTGTAGGACACGCTCGCTTGAATGCATTCCAACTAAAAAGCTCAATTGACTCGCTTTCATTCATTATTGGCATTTTGAATATTTTGTCAACTCTCCCTTTAAGTAAATGCATATTTCTGGTTGTGATTATTATTATACTCCCTAAACCAAACCATTCACGACTTGCACAGAAAGTATTAAGTTGGTCTAATGTATTCACATCATCAAGTACAATAAGTACTCTTGTATGGCTGAGTTTATCTTTTAACATGCTTTTTCCTAACTCAATGTTTGGTATTTTGATTGTTGTTTCTTTGCAGATATCAAATAAAATTTGTTCTTGTAAACCCACGAGTCCAGCAATTTTCTCCCCATTTTCCCTAATATTTGCGAGGAAGCTCCTGCCTTCAAAATTGCGGCCAGTCTTATTGTAAATGGCTTTTGCAATTGTTGTTTTTCCGATTCCCCCCATGCCCCACATCCCTATTAGTAGAACCCCTTTTGGTTGGATGTGTAGCTGTTGAATCACATTTTGCACTCGAGATTCAATTCCCACTGGATTGTTCGCAATAAACAAGTCTGTTTGCTAAGCAAATGTGAAATGTTGTCAACAATACCTTTGACATCCTCACTTTCTTTCCTACAAAAATAAAGTGTGTGTGTGTATATATATATACATTCATACATACATAAATACATGCTCATATATGTCACAAGTAGAGAGGATGCTTCAACATGAAAACTATAGTTGTATGAGTGTGTGTGTGTGTGTGTAAGTTGGAATTTTTACAAGAAGCAAGTGTCAATATGCAAAAAACGACCCTGATTTTGAATTAAGTTGAACAACTTGGCCCTTCTGTTAACTTATATCTAATTTACTGTCACAGTAGTCCTTAAATTATATCGCTTACTAGCAAATTAGTCCTTACAAGTTAAGAGAACGACCAAGCTGCAAGTTGCTCGCTGTCGTTCAAACTCTGGGCCTTTTTGGCCTAAACGAAAATCTGAAAAGAAGTAATTGTTGAATGAAATTACCCGGACTTCACTATTACAAACCCTGCGATGTTTGCTGCATCACGAAGAGCCTTTCTCCAACTTAGCACCAATTTCTCCTCGTTTGGAACTTTCTTCAAAAGACGTTGAAAAGCTATTCCAAACTTTCCTCTCGGATTACGCACTTCAGAGGGATCTACACGGTAGAACACTGGCACAACCACTTGTCCTATGTTTTTACGACAATTCATTGTTTTCACCAATTCATTCAAACACCATCGCAAATCAGCATAATTTTTTGAAAAAACAATAATAGAAATTTGAGACTGCTCAATTGCTCATGATAATGATGATGAAATGTGATCTCCTCTTTGAAGCTCATTATCGTCTATAAAAACCTTAATTCCTGCCTTTTGAAGAGCAGCATACAGATGTGAAGTGAAGGAAGCACGAGTATCTTTCCCTCTAAAACTTAAGAACACGTCATGGATCCTTACTGGTTCCGGCCTACTCCACAGTGGAAAAACTAAGGAAAAAAAACAGAGAATCAATAAATGTGTTGCTTCAAACTAAATTAATGTAATACAAGTAAAATAAAATAATCTATTCACTTTCTGGCTGTTGTAATTTAGATGAGGAAGACTTTTTATTCTCCATTTTGTTGGATCAATTTCATATATCAAAGCAATGATAAATTTCAGAAAAATGAAGAAAAGTTGGAAAGGTCGAAGCAGTTGTGTGAATTTAGTGTCTTGGGTCAATGATTGGTGGTAGACAACATAATTTACACTCAAAAAATATATTAATTGATTGACTTGGTAAAGTAGATCATGGCATTTCTGTGTATTTATTTGAAATACATATATTCATTGTTATCCATATACTATTATATTAGGTGGTGTCTCCTACCTCATTTTTTAAATACAATAAGATAAGGCGGTGTTTATTTAAATATATTCAGGTGGTGTCTTCTACTTTCACATAGTATTCAAACCATTTATTTGTCTTCTACCTTCTGTTTTTCTTTCAAAAGATTTGATATTGATAAATCCTTCCTAAAGTTTTAAAGAAGAAAATGAACAAGGGTGTTTCACTATTGGTTCTTATCTTATTGATCCAACTACATCTAAGCAAAACAATTTCATTGAAGATAAAGGGTTGTACCTCAGAGGATTGTCTGATCAACAATGATTTGGAATCAGAAGAATTTTCTATGAGTTCTCATGCAGCAAGAATGCTTTTGGATTTGAGTCAAACACAAACTGGTAGAACTGGTAACAACAATGGTGCTGCTGTTAAGTGTCCAATAGTTCAAGGCTATCGTACTTGCTTGCCTTCTCAAAATGGAGGTGGACCTAACAATAGGTGTGGTACTTACAATAGAGTTTGCTAAGAAAATTATTATATCTTGATTTCCTTTTCATTAATTCAAGATATTTGTATAATAGTAGACATGTTTCCATTTGTGTTTATATATATGTGATTGTGTAATGAAATTTTAATGTGAAGATGTAATTTATTTAATGTTTTATATTATTTATTACTTGTGAATTTTTGTTGCTGTGAAGATGGAAAAGTTTGTGAGAACGTAATACAACTCTTTAAGTTAATTGGATTAATATATGTTTCAGCACATGTTTCTCTAGTTTGAAGGAATATCTCTTATATTTGTTTTTCATATATATGTGATTAAATATTGCATATCTGGTTTTTTGTTCAAAGTTAAATTACATGTATAAATCTTGAATTTCTGATTGGTCTAGTTCTGGAAAGAAGTTTGCCAAGAACATCCTACCTACTAGGTTCACCTATTTATGCACTGCCACAAGACATAACTGGCCTGGTTCTCTTCACAATTGTGGTTCATGCTACAAACAGTACTTCCTGAATAACTGGGAGCTAGATTGACTTACATGAGATGACTCATATGCAAGTCAAATATTCGGCATCAACAAACAAGCTCTTGATCCAATATCTCTGTGAAAAATATTCCCCACTTTTCACATGGGTTCGGATAGGAAAAACGACTAATTTTGTGTTACATAGAAGTACACTTCCAAGCAATTTATGTGGTCTGGAAGCGCACTTAGTTCAATCAAGCCAACCCAGAACTATTAAATCAGGCCACTCAACCATATCCCCCTGGCTGCAAGATGGTTAAAAACATATGTTTGATAAAGTTTTTCATGGCATCCATATCCATATATCGTATATCATTTAGGACTACAGAAGTTTTCTAAGCATGGTTGAAAATGAAAACAGTTATGTTCAAATTGTTAAATCACGTTTGAATGGTATAGCTGATGGTATGGTTATTTTTATTTTTTTTGGTGGTGGCTGGGGTTTGAACCCGGAACTTTGCATATATTATGCATTGTCCGTACCAACTGAGCTAAGCTGACGAGGACATGGTATGGTTAGAATAGTTAATCATTCAGCATATATTACAACTTTGAACCACTTTTTCTTATATAGCACCAACTCATTTTCTTCATTTATATTTTTAATTATAAACATAAATATATTCCACAAGGAAATTTCAATAAAAATTCAAAACTGAGTACTTCTCTCTCAATTAGAGTCACTTGCCAAATACTATATATGCCATGGAGAATTGTAACATACGTTATAATCTGTTACAAATCTTTATGCACATCAATGACATCAAATTACGCCCTTCCACTTGAGGGACTTGAATAGTTACCGAAGAACCTTCAGAATTACACCGGGGAGAAAACAACCACCACTCGCATTGACATCCATATTCTGTGAAAGCAGATACAAGCTCAAAATTTAATTGACAAGTATATTAATATCACGTTGTCATTTATTATTCAACAACTAAAGATACAATTTTTTAGAAGTTACACAAAAATATTTGCTTCAATTTGTAAAACAAACTATTAGTCTCACTTAAAAATTCAACCTCAACAAGTATTTCAGTTATAAATCTTCGTTCTGCTCTTAACACTCATATTTCTTATGTATCAGTTAAGGTTTAACATAAAAATTTGATTATGAAAAACAAATATTTTAATTTTACATTTGTGACTTAATATCAATTAGGTAATCATTCAGCTTTTAGAACTTGAACTTCAACCAGGAAAATGCTCCAACCCAAATTCAACAAGCTTTATTTATTGATTTTCTTTCTATTAAATGAAATCTGCTATTTGCTGTTAAACAAATCCTTCAGCATATATACAACTGTCAACCACATTTTCTTATAGAGCATCAATTAACCTTTTTTTTTCATTTTGATTTTTATTCTAAATCACTTTTCCTATGAGGGAAAATTCACCTGAGAATCCAAACACAAATATCTACGAGAAGATGTTTCAGTAATAATTCAAAACTGAGTACTAATAGAATTAGAGTCACATGCCAAAAACTAGATATAACACAGGAGGTTTGTAACTTCAATTAACATTTCCATAGGATTACAAAAACTTAGCATGGAAAAATCTAGAAACTTCCAAAAAAGAGATACAGTTGTTGCCTATACACAAAGGCACCATAAGAATTGGTTTTTGCCCAACCATTGTCCTGCCATTTTTTGTTGATTCATTCCACTTGGTCTTTCTTCTTTCTTTTCTGATTGAAGTCATCAGTGAGTTCTTCTTTAGAGCATTCACTGTCATCACCTCTACAGGCAATGAGATTCAAATCTGGTGCATCATATACGAGATAAATTGCTGTCTTCTTCACAATGAAATCATTCTTGAAAACAAATACGACCTCCACTTTGTTACCTGGTTCGATACTTGATATTACCCTCTTCCACTCATTTTCAAATAATATTGCTGCACTATTATAGAGTTGGATGGTGGCCTTTGTGTAATTTTTCACTAACACATTTCTAAGGCCATTCGATACTTTTCGCCTCTGATAAAAAAAGCCATATGATTTTATGTTATCAGGGGTTGAAATATGGGTTGAAGTATAGACAATGCACATCATCATCTTCAAGTTACGCCCTTCAACTTTAGGGACTTCAAAAGTTACAGAAGAACCTTCAAAACTAAAGGTCAACCAATCTGGATAACTATCACCAGGAAGCAAATCACCACCACCACTATTGACATCCATATTCTGCAAAAGTAAGGTATGCTCAATTTTATTGAAGATATAACTTTCCTTATAAGGTAGTTAATCATATTTTGACGTTACAAATAAATATTTGCTTGGATTCATAAAACAGACTATCAGTGATGGAAGATACTAATAGTAACAATGACTGATGACAAAATCCGTGAGAATTTGGAAGACAATTTAAAAATAAATATGTTCAGGATTTGAATTTCTTATTTTTATATATTTTACTTACCCCTATAGCAAATAATTGTATACACTAAAAGAATTCAAATCTAAGAGGTGATACATACAGACATAAAGGAGGGGGATGTCAAACCTGCAAAATCTCTTTGAGAATATTGGTGACTTGGCAATTCATTCCCATTTGAATTAATGTAGAAGTAGTCGTATTTGATTCCTGTGATGTAGTTTCAATTGATTCCAATGCATTAGAATTCATAGCATATAAAGCATCCAAAATCATTGTTGAATCAAGAGAAAGTTGATCTTCGGAGTTGCAATCCACCCAAATACTTTGAAGCCATGGAAGTCGGTCAAGAAAAGATGAAAGTTCAGGTATTCTATTACTCGGTACATCTAAAGAAACAAGAGATGACATGACAGAAGAAGTAATTTGAAATGGAAATGGGAGATTATTTGGTGGAGACATCCAAAACAAAATGATTAATGGAAACACATCGCTTGAAAATCCTTCATAACCGCACAAAGAGATATATCCAATGCTTTTTGATCTTACCATTGAAAAGGGCACTCTTGTTATTGCAGTGTTTTTTGCAATTAGAGTGGTTAAAGATTCCATCTGTTCCAAGTCCTCTTCTAACTTGTCAATCTTCAAACACCCAGAAAGAATGAAAGTTTTTAGAGATTTCAACTTATAGATGCTTCTTGGGAGGCTACATAAGCTAATACAGTCCTCCAAATTTATCAAAACAATTTTGTTGAGATTTCCAATGCTAGGAGAAACTTCAGATAGCGTTGGACAATCTTTGAGCACTAGCTTTTCAAGATTAGGCATGTTCGAGAAGTCAGGACTTCATGTGAGATAATGGGAATGACTAAGATTAAGAATTTTCAGCTTCTCCATCCTCTGCAAGAACATAAATATCATTGAGGAACTTAAGCAAGAGGCTTCAAAAAGTAAATGGAAACAGTTACAAACTTACAGTAGTGCAAAGTTATTTCCTAAAATTAACAATAGCAGAGTAAAATCTATGAAACAAGGTGTCGTGTCTGAGAATTTTACTTGGAGATCATAAATTTGATATACAAATCTAAAGCTTCTTTAATCAACCATTCACAACCCCCTTTTTGCACAATATTTAGCTTTCAAAATGGTTGGTGTACACTAAATATATCAAG
>Ga0315914_1005536_pt1 | contig 18330 bp, 13 predicted proteins | sample MpolenodulesMG_FD_203920 | JGI IMG/M metagenome (GOLD analysis project Ga0315914, IMG submission 203920) | Medicago polymorpha root nodule microbial communities from Los Angeles, California, United States - elongated nodules | ecosystem: Host-associated > Plants > Roots > Nodule | place: USA...
AACTTTTAGGTGTCATTTGAAATTCTCTACCTTTAACTTGAACAAAATACTATAAATTTCCATCATTTTGAAAATTCTCCAAGTTATCATCCAAACAATGGAATTCACCCAAAAGTATTTAATTTCCTCATAATCTTACATTGCCTCAAAATTTCCTCATCCAAAAGTATTATAATTATTATTCTTTTATACTGACTTATTATTTGAAAATACCGTGCACTCTAGCAATGATAGATTTAGAGTTAGGCATGTTTTGCATAGAAATTGGAAAGAAAAAATGGGATTGAATTGAACCATACTAAGAATTCTTTCTTATATATTTTGAATTAAGACATATTTTGCATGACAAGCATTTGTATAATTTACAATAATTATATTACAAAATCCATATTCAATCTCCACAACAATTGTATTTACCAAATTCTACAGTCAAATCTTAACCATTCTAAAATTTAAATCTAAAAATAAAATGACCGAAAACATATGTCATCTTTAATTATAATCTAGAATTTTGATTGCTCGTATATTAGCAGCCTTGTACATTCTCCATTAACATTGAAAGTGAGGTAAAATTTTCATCTTCTTCTCCTTTTCTCACCTCCTGCAATAATAACAAGAAATATTACCTTAGAATACTAATTTCAAAAAACTTCATGAAAGTTTTACTTTACTTTATCTTAGAATTTAGAACTTTGATACTCATAATTTAAATCATTGTCTTTTATTTTTTTGTTATACACAATACTTACATGATTGGATTCCAAAATTGTTGGAGAGATATTGTGCATTCCCACAAGTTCTTTGCTGGATGATTTGATTTCAATATGTGTAGAGAAAAGTGCTGAAACTGGACGATGATCAGAGAACTTGCTTTCACTTCTAATATAGTAAAGTTGTTCTACTCCTTTACCATACCATAAAATTCTATCACACCTGCCCCATCAAAGGAATGTTGTTGGTTTTCACTTGTTATGTTGAATAAACTCTATACAATAATGTTCCCTAAAAAAACTCTATACAATAATGTTACTTATTACAAAGAAAATTTTCACCAAAGAGAGTACAAGATTAGATTTTAATAACAATGTACATGCAATGTTAAAAAAAAATCTTGCACATGCGTCCTATTATATTTTATGGTATAATGTTATTGAAATATGATTAGATGGTAGTGTAAAACTTTTTTATATTGTCGGAATATAGTAATTAAATTTAGAAGGAAAAAAAATACATGACCACACATAATGAATTTCAGGATTTTTTTTTTTTTTTCAAGTAACCTAGTGGAAAAAGAAATTCACCTTAAAGGTGAATAAGTGGGTGTTTGGGATTCGAATCTCGAACCCTGCATAAATTATGCATTATCCCTTACCAAGTGAGCTAAGTTCACAAGGACCAGGAAAAAATTATTTTAAACCTACTAATTAATTCTTAAAATTATGATAAATTAATTCTTAAAATTATGATAAATACAAGTCACAGATTATATTGTTGTTAACTCTCTACCAAAAAAATTACAGTTGTTAACTCTCAAGTAAATTTTACCCTCTACTGCATAGATTTAGATTGTCTGTAATCACAAATTCACACGTTCACGTAGTCAATGCTTTGGTGGCCTCAGATCGATGTTAGATGGTGCAAAAATCAAGCAGATTTTTTTATAAAACTCTGAAATATCAAGCTTAAAATATGGACCGTTAAAATATGGATCATCTGATTTTGATACAATTGGCACAAAAGTGCAAACTACATGAAAGTTTGCAATTTGTGATCATAGACAATTCAAATCCATATTTGATGGTCTATAATTAACAAAGATAAAAGTATAAGCAAGTGGTTACTATATTAAAAATTTGGACCAACCACGTCTATTTTTGTTGACCCAAATGTCTTTTGTAAAAAGGACTGAAGGGAGTAATTAAGAAAGAAAAAAGTATAAGCAAGTGATTACTATACCATGCTGGTGTTCTTTGCTTTTCTCCTGACCTAGTTGGAAGGCCACCACCACAATAGATATTGCCAGTGGAAGATGAGTATTTATATGTTGGGGCAAATTCTACATTACCTTCTTTCCAACCCTCAAAAACACCACCTTCTGCTAGCTCTTTTTGAAGTTGATCAAACTCTTGCAAAGCTTTCCAATCTTGCTTTCTTATTAGATGCCTAGCTAGATGGTCTTTCAAGTATAGTCTATAGTTGAGATCCCCAAACCAAAATATACGACTGTTACATAATCAAATGTTTAGTTAGTGAATTAATTTTAGCTAATTAGTCACTAAACTTATTTTTAGTTTAGTTAGTCTAAATAGTTTTACTAGAAAGTGTAAATAAGAACATGACAAATCAAGTTTACTTTCCTACATATATGACATAGATTATTTATTTTTTTATAATCATATGTTATAAGTACGAGTGACTAATTTTTGTCGGTGATTCTAAGATGAGTTTTCACCTTCCAACAAGAATTTTTTCATACGCAATAATTAGAAATCAAACTTTTGAACATTTACCATGAGTCTTTTACCACTCGGACCAATCAAAAATAGATAATAAATTATCACCAATCATCTCAACTTCTAATGAAAATTATCTCAATTTCTTGGATAATAAATATCATCGATATTTTAAAATATTAGTGAGGCACATTATTATGAACAAAGGGCCCAAAAAAATATCACTAATTTCTTCGATAATTTTTTTTGAGCATATTGTTAAGAACAACCAAAAAAAATTATAGGAAAGTGTATATAGAAATATTTGTGCTACATGGGGTATATATAGAATAACGCGCCAAAATGACCAAAAACATTAACAAATTTCAACCCAGCCTTTCATCATATCAATGTTTGGGGCCTTTTCAAAGAATCTTGCTATATATACCCTCAAAAACCAAATATTTTTATACACACCCCCACCTTAAAAAAAAAAAATTGGACCCCCTACCGGCATGGGCCCCAGGCCATCGCACTCCCGGCCTATGCCTAGGGCCGGCCCTGTTTGAATAATTTTATTTTTTATTAGTAGAAAAGATGTTGTCAAAAGAAATTACTAATAAAGATGTGTAAGGATTAATTTTTAGAATCAAAACTAGGATCTTATGAGACCTTTTTTAGCAAGGAAAATGATATTTCTTTAATATTAGAAATATTAAAGATGCTGGCAATATGAAAAATGATATTTCCTTAGCATGGAACATTATTTGGACTTATACTAGAGTACTAGGCTAGGTTCATTTATGAAGCTAGCTAAGATTTTACCAGCAGGAACCCGAAATGTGTTATTCAATATAAGGGGGGCTATGTACTCCAAGCTACCATTAATTATTTCACAAACCATATCTAATTTTCATGGACTTGGATTTGGACTTCGCATAATTGAAAATGACCTGCTACCTAAGAAAGACTAAACTTGAAAACAACCGAATTAACTGCACTGCTATGTTGGAAAATGTTTCTATCAATAGAGTAGAGATTTTGATAAATTTTGCAAAAATTAATTGGTCCCAATTTTAAAATTTGGTTGGTTAGTTTTCCAATTCCCACTCACATTTTTTAACCTAAAAATGTTGATTTGATAAGTTTTTAATTGACATCGTAGAATTTTTGAAGTGAATTTTTAATAGGCTTAATTACAGTTTTAACCCATAAGTATCACAATCTTACGATTTGCCTCCTTATGTTATATCACACCAATGTTCCAACACTTTATAAAAATAAACCAACCCTCTAAGTTTACTCCCTGTTGCACTTTTGGCCCCTCAGACCAAGTCAATGTATACGTGGCACACACATCACTTAATGTGAGGTGTCACATGTGACTTTCTATTTTCTTAGGGGACCAAAATCGCAAGATTGTGATATTTAGAGGGCCAAAATTGTAATCAAGCCTAATAAAAAAGTGATCTGGGTGTCACGTATACATTGACTCAGTCAAAATTGGTCTGAAGAGCTAAAAGTGCAAAAGAGGATAAACTTAAGGGGCTGATTTGTTATTGTTTTTTTTATAAGGGACCAACATCACAAGATTGTGATACTCAGGGGGTCAAAGAGCAAAAACTGAATTTTAGAAATGGGACCAATTTCATAAGCTAGTAAAAATATGGTGACCAAAACTACAACAAGATTTTTTTTATAATAAACAATTAAGTTTCAATTTGAGTTACTAAAACTGATTTTCATTAGTCCAACCATCATAAACAAGAAAAAACGGAAAGGGACAAAATACAAGTAAAACAACATTAATATAAGGTAGAGACAAACTTACTCATGGCCTAAGATTGTTAGAGGATGATGTTTTGTGGTCCTAGGAAAAGATGTTCTCCTAAAAATTTCTTCAACTTGATGATTCCTTCTACCTTCATCACCTTTCTTTTCCCCAGAAGCTAAATGTGCTACAACAAAACAAAAACTTGTTCCTTCAATCAACATGCTAACTCCCACACAACCTTTGTTTCCTAAATATCCCATAACACCACATGCAACTGAACAAACTCTCACATTTGAAACACAATATTTTTCCAACACTTGTTCTTTTAACCATACACTTATGAATACTCCAACCATTTTTTTACCCGCCACCATTTTGTACTTGGTTTTGTTGGTTCCATTTCCTCCAATATTTTGATAATTTTCTTGATTACTTGATAAGGATGAATTTAACATAGGTGCTAACCATGGGAACTCAAATTTGTTGTTTAGTGTTTTTCCTATAAGATTATTCCAATTTGTTGCCACTGATGGATCTTCTGCCCCTATTACTGTTGAGGTCTTCAAAGGTACAATCTCTTGAAACCTGAAAGATTGATAAGCCTTTAGGACACTTGATAAGAAAATTAAAAATTGTAGTCTGCAACCCCGATTACGGCTGCAACATAAATAATTTTCAAGTCTTTGCGACCAGATTGCAAGTGTGGTTACATTTGTCTATTTATGGTTTTATATTGGGTCTACAACCACAATTGTGGTTGCAACATAAAATCTTTGAAGCCATTACGACTTGATTGCAACTGCAATTGAGGTCGCATCAGTAGCATTTGTTCACGTTTTCACAATACAAAGTCGAAACCACAATTTAGAACTAGAGTCTATTAACCTATATTTTATAAAATTTCTAACCAATTAAACTTACTTCGATATTAAACATGAATACATGCATACATCATAATATATTTATTTCTTAATCTAACGGTCTACAACCGGTCGTAGAATTTAAGTCATACATACCCAAGAACATATATATCTGCAGAATTCTTGAGATTTAACCACTCATCCAAATCAACAGCTAAGCTTCCTACAGGAGATCTCCCAGCAACATTCCAAGTACCAACAAAGATCCTGAAAAATATGCTTAGCCACATAATCCCATATCTCACAAAAATCATAGACTAATTATAAATATTTGTTTTACATTTTTAGTCAAATTAATTTCATGATGTAAATATACACATACATATATAGTAAACTAATTTACCTTAGCTTATTTGTTGAAATGCAAGAATCAAGTTCCCCGTATTCATCACTTTCATCTTCAACTATATCTGCAATGTAAAATGCAAACATAAGAACATTAACATAATAACATGTACCTATACATATTTTTTTCTAGGATAAAAATAAAAATTGTAATAATAATAATGAATTAAAAAAATAAAAATAATAAACCTTCAATTTCATACAAACTTAATGATGGCTTATTTTCCTTTTGTTTGGTGGTGAACCAATTGTATAGCCTCTTATATCTTGATTTTTGGTTCTTCAACTCCATGACTTATAATAAGATTTTGGAAGGATGATATATATCAAGGTTTGATTCCTTCCATGCAGGCCACAAACACACTAAGACCAATATCTATGACAAGAAGGAAAAAGGTTAAAACATCTCATCTACAATTTTTTTTACATATAATGGAGTTATTATAAGATGAAAGATGATTTGATAGGTATCATAGTGTTAATCGCCTTATAGCAACAAAAAGAAGTGACAAAATAAGGTAGCTTAAGATAGAGCTGGTTCTTTGAGCGTTGAACACAAGAGAGGGAAATAAGGGATATATATTTTAAGCCAAAAAAATAAAAGGCATATATATACGCAAGTTTAACTCAAACTAGATTTTTTTTGTAAAAAAAAAAAAAAACTCAAACTAGATTTTCCTATCCCTTATTTAATTAACTCAAACAAGCTTTTTAGTCCTCAATTTTATTTGTTTTAAATAAAAATTAAAGTCATGGGTTCGAATCCAGTCTTGGACATGTACCAATATTAAAACTTTTTGGGAGAGTTTGTCACCTATTTAAGTCCCACATGACTTGAGAGATTAGTCTATGTAGTTGTGTGTGAATGATATCTGATTAATTTTTTATTATGTACTCTTCATTCTTATTAATATGGCCAATATAGCTAATGTCCCTTTTAACTTAATTAATTGTCTCAAGTTCAATTTGATTTGATTTTGAAAATTCAAGGTCCGACCCAAAGACAAATTATTTTCTCGAGTTCAAATTGTGGTCTAAAATTGTAACAATATTAAATTTCTTAAAGAAGAATTGAATCACTTGTGGAATTCTTTCTTTTTCAAATAGTTTAGTGGTTAGAAATTTATTTTTTTAAGATGAATAAATGGGATGTCCGAGATTTAAATATAGACTCTTGTATATATTTAATATCTCTACCAACTGAACTAAACTTACGATAATCACTCGTGTAATTCTATCATCATATCTATCAGACTTGAGAAATTAGTGTATATAAATGATCGCAAACATATATAATTTATCCTAATAAAAAAAAAGTAGTAGCCAAGTTGATGTAAGAAGGTTCATTGTCCTAGAGTTGGAGGGGTGCAATAAATGACTGCATCCAAAGACAAGAAGAAAGTGGATATAGACCTCACAAGGTTCTATCATGTATTTGATTATTATAGCCTGTTAGGTGGTGCTGGTCACGTATGTCTCATGGATATCGATGTTAATGTCACATTATAATTGTTATTTTATTGTTATTATTGTTGAATGTTAAGTCAAATAATTTTTTATTGAAGTATTGTTCCTCATTTTGGACCATTATTCATCGAATAAAGACTATATATTTATTGTGACTAAATTCAGTTTCTTGTTTTTATTTACCTTGAAAGATCATATGATTGTAGGGTTGTGGATATTGTTTCTGTAATATGGACTTTGATGGTATTTAATTATGTGAACAAAATAGTGTTATTTATACTTTAATACTAGTGTTAAACACTATATTTTAAATGAGAATGCAAAGCATCAAATTGGAGGTATTTCATCAAGTAAATTCAACTGAACGTATAATAATTATTTTTTTAAAAAATAAATAAGGTGAACACTTCGCTACCTTTTTAGTCCAAAGTGTATATTCATCATCTAATCAGTATTCAATGTCATGTCATATTTTATTTTAATTTATTTTAAAACAAATTTACATTTTGAATAAATTTTATCTAAAAGTATCTGCATCTAATCAAACTCTAATGTTCTTGAGAATTTCTCTATGATTAAAATATTGACTAATAAACTCGAAAATGGAGATTAGTCTCATCATTTCCAATCCAAACGGAATATCCTTCGTAATCCTGTTTGTCCATATTTGATATCAACGAACTTTTTACCATTTCAAATGAATTAAATTATACATTTTTTCATGAGAACATCTTTGAAATTATAGCAAGCTATACATAAGAGTTTGACTTTTGATGTTTGTTTAATTTCCTTGTTGAATTGTATGCATGGAGATTGGAGATATTAGTCAAACTCAGAATGATAAAAATCTATCTAACAATGACAATTTAGATTTCAGATTTAAGGTATATTTTAGTGTCCAATATGCACTAATAATGTCCATCATTGACACTTTGTTTTAATAGAGAATGAGAAGCTTTATTAGATATGGCATATCGTCACAATATTTTCTTAAGAACGACTTAAGTATATTCTAACGTAGTATAGATTATTCTTTTTTTTTTTTTTTTGTAGTATTAGTGTTGTGTCTTCCTGTTTAGTGCTTGTGACAATGTTTTACGGATAAAAATATAGTTGAAAAAAGAATATGAGTGAGAATATGTTCCACTGAACTAGACTTTATTTAAATAAATCAGCTCCAATTTACAAAATTAAAGCTTGAGTATGACTTATTATCCATCAAAGACTTTATTTCTAAGTTTATTGTGACCTAGCATGTTTAAAAACTTGTTTTAGGTTAAGACTTTCAAAAAGATTATTTGACTTACTTTTCAAACGGCTAATCAATCAATAAATAGTCTGAGTTTTGTGTTAAAGTTATATTTTAATACTTTTTTACTATTTATTTTTTTATACACACCAATCTGACATACCTAAACGGATTTTTAGAGAGTTTAAGTCTAACATATTTAACTAAATAGACTTTAAAGAATTTGACCAAACTAGTTTTTTTTTACTAAATGAGTTAAGGATGAACCGATCTTTAAGTAAACTAGATCACAACCCTTATCAAGCGGCCCGACCTATGTCACTATAATTTGGACTCTAACTTAGTGGACGCAAAATATTCAAGAAAAAAAACTATTATCAGAAACAGGAACGGAGCTAGAAAATATTCTTTGGGGGGGGGCGGTAAAAATAACGAGGCAAGATTTGCTCTCTAGGCAAGATTTGCTCTCTATTATTTTGTTTGTCTCACACTTATAGTACTCTTAGAGCATGATGAAAGATTATTGTAATAGCCTCGTCAAAGTAAACAAATTTTGTGGGATATGAGAGTGAAGTCTTATGCATCTTTAAAATAAAGTTAGATTTACTGAAATTACAGTACCGTAATAAACAAATTTTGTGGGATTTAAGAGTGAAGTCTTATGCATCTTTAAAATAAAGTTAGATTTACCGAAATCATAGTAAACCACTGCAATTTTGACAAGCTTACTATAATACCAAACATACTGTTGAAGTTGGTTTTGAAGTTGTTCGTAATTTGTTGTTAGTCCCACATCGCTCAGGTTCCCGGGTTGTCGAGTGTATAAATATGCTTGAGTACCATCATCCTTTGAGCTAGCTTTTGGGATGAGATCCAAGCATATTTACCATGGTATCAGAGCCTATTTTAATCCGCCTTGTTGGTTCAACTTATTTTCTTTAATTTTGATTTGGGATCAAATCGTATTTGTGGCGTATTCTTGGATTGTGAGGTTCGAGTTTCTTTGAAACACTTTTGTGATGAACAACCTTTTATTTTATGGAAGATATGGTATCATAGCCGGGTTAAGGATTGCGATTTGGGAATTTGACCCAGGCCCACGCTAGGCGTGAGGGTGGGTGTTGAAGTTGGTTTTTGAAGTTGTTCGTAGTTTGTTGTTAGTCTCATATCGCTCAGGTTCGTGGGTTGTCGAGTGTATAAATATGCTTGAGTACCCTCCTCCTTTGAGTTAGCTTTTGGGATGAGATCCAAACATATTTAACACATACAATGTGTAACTCCATGCAATTTGTTCTGTGAAATAAGAGAATGTGACTATCTGTAAAAAAAATAAAAAAAAAATAAAAAAAAAAAAAACGAGAGAGAGAAAGAGAGAATGTGACTATAATGTTTATATTTGAAAGTTAAATTAAGCTATATTTTATTTAAGTTGGTTTTAATTGACAAAACCATCTTATTTTACATAGAAGTTATGCTATGACTTAACTTTTAAATAAAATGAAACATTCTTTAAAAAAAGAATTTGAAACATCACTCATATTTATTGAACAAAAAGTGGGGACGATCAAAATAAGTCGTTTGATTATAAGCACTTGGCTCTTGGCACATGACTTACTTATCATAAATATATGAGAAAGAAAAGAGAGATCGATAACGTTATCAATAAAACTTTAGTATAAACGATTCTTCCTGAAGAATTTTAGTGAACACCTTGATGAACTAAGAAAACTTGGATCTAGATTCTCGAGAAATCAAAATCACTAGAATTATTAAAAACCTCTATTTCAAATTTGGTTTTTTCGATGTCAAGAGTCTCACGTTAAATGACATATTATCTAAATAATGTCTATAAGTAGAGGACAATTATTTTCATATTACAAACTATAATTTTGTAAAAGTTAAGTTAAACACAATCCAAATTTTAAGATCATATATTAGTCTATCCAACATTGAACTATCTGATATTCAAGTCACCACGATCGGACTACTCATGTCACACTTTAAATGTCTAGTCCATGTGTTAAAGTGACACATTGATGAAATATGATTATGTATTTATAAGTGGAGACGATAATCACCTTACCAAACTATTTGTAACCTATTTGCAGCAATTGATTCATGCTCAACCAAAATTTGAAGACCCATCATTTCCACATATGGCGACAATCGATTATGGCCTCAAACCAATTACAAGAGGAAACTTTTACACGTACACAAACAAACAAAACAGAAACAAACAATAAATTGAACAAAACCAGAAAATATGCTAACTAACTGATTGAAACAGAATATAACATGTAACAAGATCCCTAAATAGAAAGATGCTGTTGCAACATCTGAATGCTATAACTTTTTGAATGTCCTCTAAAGATAAAAAAAATAAAATGAATGTACCAAATTTTGAGTCACTTTTAACAAATATATTTTGACAATAACTCATCTCCATATTCACATATAACTCTTGTATAGGTTTAAGATATGAATTTAATTAGTATATCATATCATTCTACAATTGATTTATACATAGTTCCAATGATGTGATATCGCGTCAATTAATGAATATGACAACTTATATATTTTAACATTCATTAATAGATGTGACAACACATCATTAAATACATCTGTAAAATAAATTATACAATGACAGAGTATACTAATTAAATTCTTTGAATATTCTTTTATGATATTTTATAAAATTATTTCATTATAGTTTGTTAGATTTTCATCTGATTTTATAACATTGTAAAGGTTGTGTGATGGATGAGTTTCCATGCACAGCTGTAATGTATAGTACGTAGAAAACGAAATGTGCATGTGTGTATGAATTTTTCAAAAACTATATGCACAACTATCATGAATTAATCACTCCCTCACATATTGTCTTGTCCATAATTGAACCTACGTATACACACTCATCAATTTCTGATAACTCCATTTCAACAGATCCAACACCAATCTGTGTATGTTATACATCACACTCATCATGTAAAGATATATAGTTATCAATTCTCTCCTTCAATATCAATTTCTCTCTCACCTATATGCCCCACTACCTTTCCCCTTAGTCCAATTAATTGATCAATATAATAAAAACGCATTAAGCTTAAACTTTTTTAGAGTAATAAAATCTAATTTTAGTCCTTAACAACAAAAAAATAACACTCAAAATGGCAAGGTTAATATCTGACGATGTTATAATTTGTTGAACTCATTATGAATATTTTAAAAAATTTATAAATTGAATCATACAATTTTTTTTCAAGAACTAACTTGTTAATTTTATTTCCTCCCCAAGAACAATGTGTTCAGTTTTTGTACTTTTGTGGTGTGGACTTTTTGAGTAGCAAGGTTATTTCAGAAAATGACCCAATGTAGGGTTTTCAATGGCTATTATTTATTTATTGATTGAATTTTTGTGTGTACATAATTATTTGAATACACGTTTGTTTCATGTTTTTTGAAAATATGGCTACGAATTATCTAGCATATCACACAAAGTATATGGCTGATTTAAGCCACACGTATGAATATATTTTTATCTATAGAGCACTCACACATACAATGTACATCAATACGTAAAAAAAAAAAAATACAATGTAGATCAAAATATTTTCTCAGCCTCAACAGTAATATAAGAAAATTAAAGTAATTGAATGTGTCGGTATCGATCCGGGGTTGAACAATACATGTTGGACTGATCTTTAATTCGATGTGTCATTGCTAAATAGAATTTTATCTACTTTAAATATTAGATGAAAAAAAGATTTTCCTATACTTCATTTTTAGCAACTTGATTCTTATTTAACGTCAAAAAAAAAAAAAACTTGATTCTTATTTGATTAACCTTACTTGTTAAGAGTCCCATGTTGGATAGGAGTTGGTCTAACAATGTGTTTATACGTGGGGGCAATCCTTACCTCACAAGCTGATTTTGTGGGGTTGTGCTAGGCCCGACCACGATTTCTTAGATGGTATCAGAGCCTCTTCAAGATCCATTGGGTCACCTGCTATCAGGTTTCCGTTATCGGGCCACCCACCATTTGTGTTCACGAACCAAACCCAATAGTGCTGGTCGTGAGGGGGTGTGTTAAGAGTCCCACATCGGATAGGAGTTGGCCTGACAATCTATTTATAAGTGGGGGCAATCGTCACCTCACAGACCGGTTTTGTGGGGTTGTGTTAGACCCAACCACGATTTCTAAGATAACTCCAGAGTCATTTATGTTTGAAGTGGGTTGGTTACTAAGTGTAACTACTGCTTTAAGGGAGGGTTAAAATCTTAGTTTGCTCTTTGCTAATTAAAGTTGTATGGAAAATCAAAATTACAAGTCTTTTTACAAAATTATTTTTTGTTTATAATATAAGAAAGATAAATTAAAGCGTTGAAAGAATAGAAGTAGTCGAAAATATAGTAGGAAAAGTAGCATTTAATGTTTTATTGATATTCTAAGGCGATTTATAATTTAAAATCGAGGGAGTAATAAAGGTCTAATTTTTTTTACTCTCCTTCCTAAATCCTTTTTGGACACACAAAATAACAATGACATATTGGAATCTATTTATATATTTTCAGCCTTGAGATTTTACAAATAAAGGTTTGCAATCCTCTACACTCGTCGTGTTGTCTCAATCCGAAATTGAAGGTTTCAATACAAACTTCTCCGACTAAAAACATTAAGACAGCATAGTTAAAGTGAACTCAAGTGTAAACTAATTCATAATATTATATGCATTTGTCAATGAATGTCTTCTGCAGCTGAAATAAGAATTCTAATATTCCCTTAAAACTATCTTCACCGCTTTTAAAGATAATGTGAACATCTCATCATTTGAACATTTACACATTTACGCTGGCCTGGTGATAATGGTTTAGGGTCTGAGAGTGTGCTCCTCTTCGAGGTTTCAGGTTCGATTCTCTCAGATGTCAATTTGGATGGACTAATTTAGCTTCTTCAAAAAAAAACTATTTTAGCTTCTTCAAGCCCTAAGCTAACATAAAACCCAAAGGTTATGAACTTATCTTCATCTTCACTAGTGACATGTTTATCATGGCTTCTAGTTGGAGAAATCACATCTTCTTTGCAAATATTTATGAGTGGTGGTCCAAAAAGTCGACTATTCCCCGCGTATGAAGAGGGATCAAAAGATTGTAGTTGAGTGCTTAGGGGAATTTTCCCTTCTAAATTGTTGAAAGACAAATTTATGTAACTAATAAATGTCAAATTTGAAAAGCTTGTTGGCATTTTTCCATAAAGATAATTTCTTGACAAGTCGAGAGATTCTAACATTTTCATATGACCAATGTTACTGGGAATTAATCCTGTCAGATGATTTCCTGAAAGGTTTAATCCAACCAATGCCACGAGTTTTGTTATACTTTCCGGTATCTCTCCTGTTAGGTTGTTGCAAGAAAGATCAATGGTTGTCATCAATCCAATATTTTTTCCATATTCTCTGTTTGATCCTTTCAATGCCAATATTTCTTTGTCATTGAAGTAGCCAATTTCATACACTTCATTGTCCCCAACATTTGTGACTGACAAAAAGTGAAATATTTTTCTTGGATACTTCAAACTTGATAAAGCAACTATTGTATAAAGAGAGATCAAATACTTGAAGAAGTGACAGATTGCACATACTTGAAGGAATGTTTCCTTGGAACTTATTTGCCCGCAGACGTAAAACAATCAACTGATGAAGATGATGGCCCATCCACATAGGTAATGTTCCTTGAAGATTGTTATCTCCAACATCAAGTAATTGCAAGTTTTGACAAAGGATCAAAGATGGAATTTCTCCAGAGAAATTGTTATTATTTAAATGTAGAACTGCTAAAGATTGAAAACTCTCCCAACAATCTGAAAGTTTCCCCGGCCGCTAGCAAATTACTGGACAAGTCCAAATAAATTAAACTATGAGATTGGGATGTACAAAAAGAAGACAGAGACCCTGTAAACATATTATTTGAGAGAAATAGAGAACGCAGTTTTGGAAAAGAAGGTAATGAACCATTCAAATTGTTGGAGCTAAAATCCCATACCCGATCATCATAGTCATAACTTACTTTCATACATGGAAATGATTTTGGCAAGGGTCCATTGAGTTTGTTATGTGAAACATTCAAGTACTCCAAACTCGAAGATAAATTCCAAAACCATTTAGGAAATGAATCTGAAATACCACTATTAGATATATCTAGATCAATAGATTTAGGAGTTACTTGATGGAGACCACAGTTGTATAAATGAAGTTCAGATAGAGAAGGAATTTTGCTTATCGATGACAACCAATCAACAACTAGAGTGAGATTCACATACGATAAATCAAGGTATCTCAAACCAAAGAGGTGAGAAAGCCATTCAAGGTCATTTGTAATAATAAGAATATTATCTGCATGGTTAAGAGTTTGCAAATTGGAAAGGTTTCCTAGACTAGGAGGAATGACACTAACAAAATTATTGTTCATAAGATTCAACTCTATCAACCTACCAAGTGAACCAATGCACTTTGGTATCTTTCCTTCTAAGTAATGATTACCAAGATTTAAAGAAGTTAGATGTTGAAGTTCACATATTGAAGAATCTAACTTACCTCTAAATGCTTTAGAATAATCTAAAGCTTGGAGATTCAAACTGGTTACATGACCAGTTAAATTATTACATGAAATTCAATCCCATTTGCAACACTCTTCACCTTTCCACGATGTAAGGTTGGCCTTTCTATGAATAAGAGCATCTTTGAACTTGAGGAGAGCTTGCCTTTCTTTTTCCACACACTTGTTAGGATGAAAACTTTCAACACATAACAAATTGATGCATAGAATTGCCATCACACAAAGGAGAAAATTGAACCCACAAAGAAGCATTGTGATAAACTCAATTACCTTGGATTTACCTTGGATTTTTCTGTAAGCTGAATTGTAAAGATAAACAAGTGTCATATTAATTTATATATAGCAAAATAATGCTTCTGCCTTCTATTATTGAAAATGTCTTCTTGCTTAGTTTTCATGAACCAAAGACTTTGTATGCACCTTAACCTCAAGTCAATCAAAACATAAGGGATGAGTAAGACTTTAGTCTCATAAACCGAATCGAAATCAAGAAAATAAGGCATAATATAAACGAAGCAAAATCAAGAAAATAATAAAACTTATCTCATTTTTTATTTTCGTGCGTGCACTCACATACACACTCATGCACGCACGCACGCACGCACGCACGCATACATGTGAGTCACTGACATCATTAACTTGATCCACACTAGAATTCCCCTACCACTTTTTCACACTTGAACCAATAATATCTTTCTCAAATGTCACCTATCATATTTGAAAATATAATGTTAATTAATTTAACTGAGTGGCCTACTACAAACATTGAACCCGTTTTTCTTCAATGTGGATGGAAAATTTTGAGAAAGATGGTTTGTTGGAAGTTGGTAAAATAAGTGGAAATTTGGAGATTTTTCTTTGAGTGGACTTCAACATCCTTCCATTTGCCATTGAAAATAAAATGGTAATTAATTCAGTTGAATAGACTAAACTATTCAAAATAAGATATTGAATCCATTTTTCTTTGAAAATTACTCTTCTCATTTTCTCAATTGTTGTTGGCCGAGCGGCACTTAACCGTTGTTCGCCTCTCCAATGATAGTTAAGTGTTGTTGTAACTTGGGTGAATCAATTTTTAAATCGATTTAATCGACGTAAAAAGTATCATTACGATAGTTAAATTGCTGTTGGGAGTAAATAGGTAATTTTGAGTTGGATAAAAAATTTAAAACCCTAAGGTAACTTTCTTTTTCCTTGATGAGTTGTAAGCCCAATGGAAAAGCAAAAAAAAAAAATTAATATGAACAAAAGAAAACAGGAGCATTCAGAGTGAATTGACTATTAAAAAAGTTTTGATATTTGACAAAAAAAAAATATTGTGAAATTTGTTTGACGATGTCACTCAAAGTAAGTTGACTATGAATAAAGATTGTATGATAGTGCAAGAAAAAGTTGGAATTATCTTATAAGCTATATGAATGTTCTTATCAGGGATGATAAAGCGGACCGTCTCGTCTCATTTAACCTCGCCACGTTTAAGCCCGCTAAACATGGAGTGAGACGGGTTGAGTCAATTTAGATGATTGAGTCTAAAATTTTACCCCTATTCCTCTTTATGTGGATTGGCAAGTTGATGGGTCGGTCCGACAAACAAAAAACATGATTTTTAATGCATTTGTATAACAATTTTTTTGTTATAAGAAAATATGTCGCAAAAAATAATAATACTTTGAAATGGTGAGAGTGTATTTTATTTGCTCAATAGCCTTTATTTTACATTTATCTATAATAATATATAAAAGAGTTGAACGATTTTAGCAATTTTACTAGAATTTTGTCTGTTTTGGGATTCTGCTATAAATTTGAGTCGTTGAAGCGAAGTGAAGTCGCAAAATCTTGAATTTTGAGACTTAAATCACGATTTTGACAACAATGATGCCAATGATGGACACATAAGCCTTAGTTTGGTCAAATATAGTTGTGGACACAAACTAGAGATTCATCGAATTGGTGGCATTGCAACACCACATATGAACTTGAACCTGTCCCATTATCCTTTCTTCTAAAAGCTTCTTCCAATGGGCCCGTTAATGAACGAATATTTATGTGAAAACAAATATGAAAAAATCAATTGGTTTTAAATTACTTTATAACTTTATAGAAGTTGTCTGATGGATGAGTTTCCATAGACAACTACAATGCATGGTAAGTGAAAAACGAAGTGTGTATTTGTGTATGAATTAATTTAAAATCTCATACCATTTTTTCAAGCAGTTGAATGTTAAAAATCTATTCACAACTATCATGAATTAATGATTCCTTCATATATTTTCTTGTCTATATTTAGGAGTCCATTCATCAATTATCTAATATCCAACACCAATATTTGTATGTTATACATCACTATCACTATTAACATGTAACTTAATCTCAATTCCTTAAGATATATAGCTAGCAATCATCTCCATCAATACCAATTTCTCTCTCACACATATGTCCCACCTCGTTTCCCCTTAGTCCAATTAATTAATCAATAAATTAAGCTTAAACTTTTTTTTTATAGTCCTTAACAAATTAAAAAACACTTAAAATAGCAATATCTAATAGAGAGACTATTTCATGATTTTATAATTTTATAGAACCGAAGTATGAATATTTTTAAAAATTTATAAATTGAACTATGCAATTTACTTCAACACAAAATATGAAGTATTATTTTCTTATTAGGCATTCCTTTTCTCAAATTACTCCTACACATTTCATTCATTGTGAAATTTATGGTGATGACCTAGTTTTCAAACTTTGGTATTGTTTAATCACGTTGATTCTCTATGGTTTTCACTTTCACACCATATCCATATACCTCAAACCCATGCTAAAGCTACACGCAAAAATAATTGCCTAAGAAACAAAGAATTGTTGCATTTTGTTTTGAGAAGAGATTTCAAACTGTGATATTCTAAGACATTGCATTTTTTTTTTTAAAACGGTTGGAGATGTATAATCTTGTGATCGAAGGGTTACACACAAGTTGAATGAACTAATATTTTGCTAGTAGTTTTTTTTTTATTGAAACATGATAATGTTTGTCATATTGCTAAAAGAATTTGTGCAATAAATTCCACGGTGAGACGTAAAAATACTATGGTTACAATTAGAATAATGAAAAATCAGCCCAAAATCCCTTATTCCCTTTACATACAGTAATAGATTCTAACCATCTTATAATATATGAAGAAAAAAAAATTAACTGAAGTTATTATACATTATATGACAATATAAATAATTTTAATAATATTCTGAAAGATGGTGATTAATTCACACCACGACGACGACCACAATATGTAACACAACATCCATAATAACCGAAATTGCGATAATCTTAACACGACTGCAACCGAATAACGACGACCATTATTTAAAACCTTGGGCAAGTTTTGTATCACCGTAATTGTAACGCCCTAGTTGTTTTTATTTATTTTATTAAATATAGAGTTTATTTAATTGAATTATTTTATTTATGTGATTTGTTGATGTTTATTTAAATAGATTTATTTGTTATTAGTAAGAATAAGAGTAGGAATTAGAAT
>Ga0315914_1005537_pt1 | contig 18329 bp, 5 predicted proteins | sample MpolenodulesMG_FD_203920 | JGI IMG/M metagenome (GOLD analysis project Ga0315914, IMG submission 203920) | Medicago polymorpha root nodule microbial communities from Los Angeles, California, United States - elongated nodules | ecosystem: Host-associated > Plants > Roots > Nodule | place: USA...
TTGGAATCTTTGTGAGATCAATGTTTTTGCTAAAGCTTCAAACACTCTTATGTTGTTTTCTTGTATGCTTTGCAAAGGTGTGTGTTATGCTGAGGCCTTGATCTCTATTTATAGAGTTTCTTGAGCTTTTGCAGCCGTTGGAGAGTGACCAATGGTCTTGTGCCACGTGTCCTGGGATTCACCAACTTTCACTTGAATTTCTAGGCAAAATGAAATACTTCAAAATGTTGTTGTGTTCTTGAGAATACTTCAGAATGTTGTTGTGTTCATCATGAACTTCATCTGGGTTCATGTGAATGAATGGTCAGATTTGCATCTGGACTTTTGCAGATGAATGTCACATGAATTTCTGGGTTGTGCTATGAAGATTGTCTTGGGCGTACTTCAGAATGTTCCTGGGTCAGATCTTCTTTGAAATCTGCCTTGAAACTAGTGCAGAATTGATAAAGTGGAGCTGTCACTTCACTTCCATGCTTTAGAGGATTTGGTTTGCTTTGTACAGTACCAACTCCCTTATGTGTCGAAATCTTGTTGATTCAGACTTGATCTTGCTTTTGGATTTGTCTTTTACTTTCAAACCATTGTACTGTTCATGTCACAAAAAGCATGGAGCAGGATCGAACTTTCTGAACTCAGGAGACTTCAGAATGTTTCTTTTGTTTCACTTAGGATGATTTGTAAGACTCTTATTTGATGTAATCAAATCCTAATAGTGAAACATTGATGAAGTGCAGTATGGAAAACATCTAGGATGATATTCTTAATGGAATATTCATAATGTTTTGTACTTCAAATGTTCATAGTCTTGAATGAACATTGAAGATGCCCCTTTTGACTTTAGACAAATAAATGCATTTATTCCTTGATTGATCTTAGTTAATGTATTTTACTGGGCTTTTATTTAAGTCACGTGAACCTTGCATGTTCTTCATTTGGTTCATGGATTTCTAGACTTGGTTCTTGATGTTCATCATGAACAACCTTCTGAACTCTGTCCAACCTTCTGAACTCTTTTTAACTTTCTGAACTCTGACTGAGTTATTAAGTCTTTATGTCCTTTGATTCTTTGTATCTTGGTATGAATTGAAACTTGTTCCTGTCTTAATTAACCACTCAAGAGCACAAGTTAAATACCAACAAATTAATCAAAGTCCATTAATTCCTTAATTATCAAGGTTTGTTATATTTGAAATTAATTAGGGATTTTGCCTCAACAATCTTGCCCTCACAAATCAACATTCTTGGATCCGCGACTGACGTCAAACCTTCGTTATAGACACGTTAATTTTCAAAACAAAGATCGTTGGTTTTTCACATCTTTCAGGTTTCTATCTTAAAAATATCACAAAATTTTAGACACGGATACTAATACAGTATGTGGTTTCTATCTTACATTACATCATGATTTCACTGTTTAAATTCAACAAATCATCCTTCCATACTTGTTTCTCTACCGAATCCTGGATACTAATACTTCCTTCCAACCTCCATTTGTTTTGCATGTGGCGGCTATATTCACGTGTTAATTAATCACACACTATTTTTTCTAATTTTGCAAATAATTACTTAAAATACTTTTTTACAAAATAGATTTCTTCTATATAATTATGAAGCAAGTAATGTGTAATGTTACTTTATACAAAATAGATTTCTTCTATATAATTATGAAGCAAGTAATGTGTAATGTTACTTTATATGCAACAACAAGCCGATAATAATATATAATTATGAAAACAACTTCATACGCTACCATAGCATTTACCTACATGTCATATTAATTTAATTTGTGAGTCATATTCATGCAAAACAATGTCACATATTTTACGTAACAAGAATTTAAGTGAATAAACCATATGTATATTTTTCGGAACAAATGTATCTTAAACTTAAATTCAAGTGCAACGGAAAATTAAAAAAATCATGTACCAAATGAATTCCTAAATTTCATAATTATGATTCATAATAATTTGGGAAAATTAATTTCTTATTAAATTACGTTCAAACTAATCAACTTTAATTATATATTTAAATATTCACTTGGTTATAAGCTATGATTCTTCAACTTTAGATGACATATATATGCCTTGTAATATTGAATCTAAATATATTATTCATATTTCACCTCAATGACAATTCAATCGTGTAAATTTGAATAATAACTTTACTGAATTTGATCACTTTAGTGATTAACAAATGTTACATTAATTGACGGTTAATGGCCTCCCACTTTAAGTATGTATCTGAGTTGATCTTTGGATAATACTTAAATACATTTCAAAACTTGTAATGATTCAAAATACATACTTTAATGGGTAAACTACCATACTCAAATAACATCCATGTATATATTTGGATACACGGATAACACGTATGTTAAGTTGTACTTTAGTTTTCATTGATTATATGTAAAGATCTATCTTTAGATGATATGTCTACATACTTCTAAAGATCTAACTTTAGAACCTTGTGGAGGATCCTTGATCGGAGTGGTCAACAAAGAGAAGACGAGGAAGAAGGTTTTGGGTTTCATTGCAACTTGCAGGGGTTATCACATGACCTGACTATGGTTTGATAATTTGGAGACTATTCTTGAGAATTTCGGTGATGTGTTGCAAGGTAGATTGGGTGAGTTAGCCGAAGAAGGTCAAGCTGACAAGGAGCGTTAAAGGCTTGTTAGGCAAATAAACCATTTTCAAAGGTGCCTGGACCAACAAACTGAGAAGAGACATATTGTTGACCAAGAGCGTGACTGAGAGGATCGCCAAGATACGTGGAGAACTGAACGTTCAGCAATTTCATCTTTTTTAGGTTGGTTTAACGTTTTGTTCCATTATGTTTTTGGTGAAGCGGATTATTGTTGCCAAGTTTTACGTTCTTGCGCACTATTGTCACCTCCTAGGTGAAGTTTTGAAGTAGATTATTGTTGCTAAGATTTATGTTTTTGCATACTATTATCACCTAATAGTGTGAAGTTTTGGTTTTACTCGGTTGTGGTTATTTTGATTTGTTCATGATTTTCGTTATGGTTATTTTGATTTTTGGTGAAAAAAAAGATGATATGTATACATCGTGTCGAGCAAAATTTTGAACACAAATTTACATTTTGGACCGTCAATATATTCCTAAGGACCTAAAAGATCTCCAAAAAGGCTTTTAGACCCTCTCAAAGGCCTTAGCGCTCTCTAGAAGGCCCCTAAGGCTTAAGACGCATCCTCTTCAGGGCGCCGCCTCTACCTGTTTCTAGAAACATCTAGAACGCGCCCTAAATACATAACTACCCTCGTTACTTATTGGCTAAGTAACCATAAATCTGGCCCATAGAGGGATATAAATATAATCCTTGAGAGCTTTCTCAAGGCATGACCAATATAATACAAACCCTAATACGATTATTGTGCTTTTGCAAATACACATTTTAATAAAACTGGTTATACATGTATATATCTTCAATTTGCTTATATTTCTACATAAGACAAAAGTTTTGGCTTATTTCTCAAACTGGAAACATTTCATAGGAAAATAACAATGTCGATTTGAGTTGAAAACCAAAACATAAATTAATATTGATTGATTGATTCATGGTTATAAAGTCTATAATCAGCCAATGCATCATACATGATGAAATAAAACATGTAATGGTTTCAACTTTCACATAACAATTTCAATGAAATCATGATACCAGTAACCATGCTTTGATATCATTGAAAAACTGTTTCTTTTTTCGATCTTTGGTTACCCAAAAATTCACACCCCAATAAATAATTTTTCTAATTACACTCCATGTATTTCTGGTTACACCCCATAAATTATTCTTACATGACAATTCAAATAGCCCTTTGCATATTTAATTATATTTTTGAACTTTAAGGATCTTTATCATATTCATCTCCTTCAAATTCATTCTATAGTATGTAAACAAATTGTATCATTAGAATTTAGATATCTCATTTTATATTATCATTTGAATTTTAAGCGTCTGACACCACATCAACAATTTCAAAAAACCCTAAATCCATACGTCAAATCTTAATCGTGATCTCGATGAATATTGGATTACCAAAAAGCATAATTTAGATTAGCAATAAGATCCATAAGATATTTAAAGAAACTAATAACTGTTTTTGGAGTAGGATTCTCCACATTCAATATTTGAAATTTCGGTAGACTTAAAAATCACACCAAAGTCGTATATCTTCAATTGTTGAATTCTTGATTCTCACTATTGAGTAAAATGTAAATAAGAGTGACCCTTTTATTACGTCTTCTTCTATCTACTCATTAGTTTGTATAATTTTTGTCTTGTCTATATACACAATAAATACATTTATTTAGGATGAAACAAAATAGAAAAGGAGTTTTCTAGGTTTGAAACTTATTTCCAACCTAAATTTTAATGGATTTGAAGAAGATGAAAACAGTGAAGGAAATAAGACAAAAATATTAACATATAAAATTAATAAAAAATATACATGTTAACTAAAATCTTAGTTGGACTTATCACATAAGCATTCTACACAAACCATTTTAATTTAGTATACATCTATCTATACATAAAAAGTAATTTAGTACTAATAGTTTGCTTTTTAAGAGAAAATAGTTTAGTTGTAACATTTATACACGTAAAATGCAAAAACTTAAGTTAATTTAGACTATTTTTTATAGAGAAAGTTAATTAAAGCTATTGACAAAAAAAAATAAAAATTGCTAAGCTTTTGTTTCGAAAGTCGCAAAAACTCACAAAGCCAGAATTAAAAAAACGAATGATAATACAAATACAAATACAAAGTGCGTAAAGTAGCAAATACCGTGTTTGGGGATCTTGCATCGAAGAAGGTTCTCTCTCCATCACCTTCATTTCAATTCACGCAATCATAAAATAACTCAGATCCGTATCAAACCATAACCAGATCCCACTACTGGATCTATCTTACTTTCTAATTTTCTTCTTTATTTTTTTTGCTCTAAATCTAAAATTAAAAATGAAAATAAAATAATAATTAATTTTCTTTTTTATCTTCAATCTTCTCTTCTCTATTTCTTCTTTCTTTCTTTCTTCTTCTTCCCTCGCAAATTCAACCGCCACAGATTCACCATGGCACTACGATTCAAAAATGGAAGAATCATCGTTTTCGCTCTTCTCCTCTGCTTCGTCGTTCAAACCTTCGCTCAGGTCAGCTTCATTTCTCATCCATTCTACGCGTTTTCATGCATCAATCGCCGCCGTAATGTGTCTGTTTATATGCATAGGATTCTCTGGCTCACGACGACGGGCAAGAATCCGGTGGATCTGTGGATCTCGGTCGCCGCGCTAAAGTAAGCATCCCTAACCTCTCTTTTTGTTCATTTGAATTGTTCATGAAACTGGAATTTAATGTGCGATTGATTTTTGTGAACAGGTTGCGTTGAATGATATAGAGAATGGTTCGGTTATTTCTCTTAGCTTGGATTCTTCTGGTGTTGGACTCTTTGATGCATTCTTTGCTAGTTTATCAATGATTCTCGTTAGTGAGGTTAGTTTCACAAAACATTTCTCAATTTTAATTGCCTAATTTAATTTATAGCTTGTGTCACAGTAATACTAGTTTTGTTTGATCTAACCTTGATTTTATTGCATAATTTGCATTATATAAACTAGTGAAGGATTTTTTAGTTGTAAACTATGATAGGAGCAAGACGGATTTAGTTAGAAGAAGCTCAAATTGGTTAGATCAGTGAAAGTGTGCGATACGGAGTCAATGTGACACATTTATGGAAAGAAATCGACTAGGTGTTATTGTTAAGGGTGTTTGGTAAAAAGTAGTGGATAGCTAATAAAATAGTTGATAGCAAATGAACTTAAAGCAGATAAGCTAGTAGATTGAATTGAATTTGTAGTGTTTGGTAATATTATCGGTTATAATAGTTTCTAGCTTACCTAACTGATTTTTAACTATTAGTAATCAAACTGAAGTTGATTATAGATTAGCTTCTAGCTTACAGAAGCTTCTCCGTCATAAAAAGTTTGTACGAAAAAGTTCTTATGAGCTTATAAAGGTTGAAGTTAAATGAGTGATGTTCTGAAAAAACTGAGATGTAGATGCTAATTTCTACTCAATCGAGAAATGGTTGTTTAAAATACTACTACTGTTATTGCAATTGGCGCAAGATTCTTTAAATGCCGTCTTTGGCTCTTTCTATAAATGCTTTTTAGAACTTTATGCGACTAGGCTCTAGCTATGATGTAACAAGCAATCAGATTGTTAAGAATGATTTTGTTGCTGTTGTATGTTGTATCTTTTCTATTCTATGTTTGTGTTATGGCTTTTAACTGAAAACCTTTATTCATGCTAGATTGGGGATGAGACATTTATTATAGCAGCTCTTATGGCTATGCGTCATCCTAAGTCAATTGTCTTGTCTGGTGCACTAAGTGCCTTGATTATAATGACGGTAAGTGCAACAGTAATGCTTTAGCTTTAATGTTCCTGCTTTTCTGTTCTCATTAATGGATGCTTTTTTACATGGTGCTGTGATGGACTGATTTTAGCTAATATAGAGGCACCATTTCTTGTGCTCTAACTCCTTTTATCAACGGCATCGAGATTAAAGTTATTTGTTCGTGTCCATTAGGTACTTTCTACAGGACTAGGAAGGATTGTGCCAAATTTGATTTCAAAGAAGCATACAAATAGTGCTGCTACAGGTAAACTTATCGGCGATACTTACGCATTCTTGAATCATAATGGCTGAGTATGCACTCGGCACCTGTGACGAAAGCTACCATAATTAACATTGTTCTCGTGTTCCTGTTTAATTCCATGTACTTTTGTTATACGTTTCAATATTAATTGATTTTGTTTGTTTCATTCTATCTATGCCTTGCTTCTGGAATTCATTGATATAATTGTTTCCAAATCTCCATTCATTATCTTGTTTTTATGGATAGTTGCTACTTTCAATTATAAGTTCAATTTTTTTCTAAGATGAAGCTAAGCCTATCATTTTTTTGTCATACGCAGTTCTTTATCTTTTCTTCGGGTTACGACTGCTGTACATTGCTTGGAAATCAGATCCAAAATCTTCACAGAAGAAAGAAATGGAAGAAGTATGTCTTTAATGACTCTCTAGTAAAATATCTGCCACATTTCAATTCTCTCCATTGATACTATAGCTTTGTACTTGTACAGGCATGCAACAAATGTATTGCCTCAAGTTCCTTTATTCTAGATGGCACATTTTTTTAACAGTTACTGTATTTGTGTTGGTTATAAATTCAAACATACTGACTAGTGACCTTGACGGCTGTTTAAATACATATGTTAATATCTTGAATCTTAATATAGATGCAACTCTTCAGGTTGCTAGTTTGTTTCTGTTATAGTTTCCTTGTTACTCCACCAAGTCGCTTGCCATGGGAGCAGAGCTCGATTAAATACCTGTAATTGTAAACATGCTATGCTATAACATGCAGGGATTCGATGGTTGATGATGCATTTGTTGGTTTAGTTTAAAGAAAAGAGTCAAACTTGGTAATTGCTAAGAATTTGTTCTTGTTACTAGGTTGAAGAAAAACTTGAAGGTGGACAAGGGAAAACTTCATTTCGGCGGTTCTTTTCAAGATTTTGTACACCCATATTTTTGGAGGTAATTACAGCTCTTGCATCATTCTTTTTACTCGAAGATGATTGATAATAAAATAATTTAGTAACACTTTCTTCTAATTTATGCAGTCTTTTGTTTTAACATTCCTTGCTGAGTGGGGTGACCGTAGCCAGATTGCGACAATTGCAGTAAGAAACCATCTCTTAACTCAACACTCTAAATAGTTTGATTATTTGTACATTTTCTGCTTTCCTTATAGAATTTGTCTCCAGTCTTTAATTTTTGTCGGTGGTTATTGTTTTTATTCTGTATTTGTTTCGTACTTTTGTTCATGATCTTCAATTTTCTTGTGCAGCTGGCAACACACAAAAATGCAATCGGGGTAGCAGCTGGGGCCACTATTGGTCACACAATATGTACCTCAGTGGCAGTGGTGGGAGGAAGCATGTTGGCATCTAGGATTTCCCAACGCTCTGTAGCCACTGTCGGTGGTCTTCTCTTCCTAGGCTTTTCTTTGTCTTCATACTTCTACCCTCCTCTAGATTAATACAAGTGCTGGTTAATCTCAATCGTAGTGGCTTGTTTGTGCTTCTTTTTACCTTTTTTTTTTTTTTTTTCACTTGATGGTTGTCTTTGTTATAGAATTTGGGTTGTTGTATCTACCTACTCCCTAGGAAAGCTCGATCCTAATTGGAATATAAGATTTTGTATCCCATTCATTTTTGTAAAATATTTTGAATAGACAGCCATTGTTATTGTCATTATTTTGGAAGGGTAAAAAGTACACCCTTCTCTCCACACATCGTTGAACTTTGAAGACTCGCTCACTTTTAGATTTTGGAATTTAGCACGTTGAAACTATAATGTGGACCATTTAATAGATAGTCATGCATATCTTTTAAAGGTGGAAGGCAACATCCAACAAACACGATTTAAATGATGACTTTGACTAGGAACTCTTCACAATTATTAAATCAATCTTCAAATTGTGAATTAGAAGTCTTTCTTTTTCCTCTTCACAAATCATAAATCGAACATTATCATCCATTATTATTTTAATGTATATGATCAATTAAATGATGGTATGTTGAAAAGTGTCGTGCAAAAAAAATAAACTGGCATATGTAACACAAACCAATCAAGATTTAAGTCATGAATTAAATAACTAGATGATTAGTTACTTATATTTGACAAAATGTGACCGATTACAAAAAGTTCAGGAGCAAGCTGTCTAGGATTTTTTTTTTTTTTTTTAAGGAGCTGTCTAGGATTGTTGGATGAATTAAAAAATAACCGAGACTCAAGGCTGCACAATAATTATCCGACTCAACAAACATACCTAATGAGTTTGCAAGAAAATTCTAGTTCTAGTGAAAACCCTCTGTATCATCTTTTCAGTTATTATAGCTTCTCTCATCAATAAACTGGTCTTAACATTATGCTGAAATTTGTATATCTATGAACAAGCTTTGCAAAGTCAAGGTTGGGTCCATTTTATGGGTTACCGTTACTTTGGGTCTTGTTGGAAATTCACCAAACATATTTCATTGACCAATTTTCACATTTTTAACTTTCCATTTCACTCTCGTTGGCGCCAACCATGTTTCTTTCTTCACTCCATCACATCCATTGGGTCACCACTACCACCATCACTTGGTGCCCTTCATGGCCACTACTTCAAGAACGGTTCTTTCCAAATTTTGAATTCGGCTAACTATCTTTTGACTCTCTATGTTAAATCCAGCAACATGAACCATGCGCATAAGCTGTTTGATGAAATTCCCCACAAAAACACTCGGACATGGACCATCCTTATATCAGGTTTTGCTCGAGCTGCCGCTTCTTCAGAGACGGTCTTTAGCCTTTTTAGAGAAATGCAGGCAAAGGGTTATTGTCCAAATCAGTATACATTGTCTAGTGTATTCAAGTGTTGTTCAGGTGAAAATAACCTTCAATTGGGTAAAGAAATCCACGCGTGGATTCTCAGGAATGGGGTTGATGGAGATGTCGTGTTGGAGAATTCTATTCTTGACCTTTACTTGAAATGCAAGGAATTTGAATATGCTGAAAGTTTTTTTGAGTTGATGATTGAGAAAGATGTTGTGTCGTGGAATATAATGATCGGTGCGTATCTTCGTGAAGGAGATGTGGAGAAGTCTCTTGAGATGTTCAGGAACTTTCCTAACAAAGATGTTGTGAGTTGGAATACTATCATAGATGGGTTGATGCAATGTGGTTATGAAAGACTAGCTTTGGAACAATTGTACTGTATGGTGGCACATGGGACAGAATTATCCGCAGTCACGTTCTCGATAGCACTTATTTTGGTTTCCTCTTTGTCACTTGTGGAGGTTGGGAGACAACTTCATGGGAGGGTCTTAAAATTTGGCCTCAATAGTGATGGTTATATTAGGAGTTCACTTGTGGAAATGTATGGCAAGTGTGGTAGAACGGATAAGGCATCTACAATTCTTAAAGATGTACCGCTGAATTTTTTGAGAAAAGGGAATCTTGGAGTTACATGCAAGGAACCAAAGGCAAGGATGGTTTCATGGAGTTCAATGGTTTCTGGTTATGTTTGGAATGGAAAATATGAAGATGGTATGAAAACTTTCAGGTCAATGGTTCGTGAACTGATTGTAGTCGATATTCGAACTGTTGCAACCATTATTTCTGCCTGTGCCAATGCTGGAATTTTGGAGTTCGGTAAGCAGATTCATGCCTACATTCAGAAAATTGGGCTCAGAATAGATGCCTACGTTGGTTCATCTTTAATTGATATGTATTCTAAATCTGGTAGCTTGGATGACGCTTGGATCATTTTCGAACAAATCAAAGAACCAAACGTTGTTTTGTGGACTTCAATGATATCTGGCTGTGCTCTACATGGTCAAGGAAAGGAAGCAATTAGTCTTTTTGAAGGAATGTTGGATCAGGGTATCATTCCTAATGAGGTTACTTTTGTAGGTGTTTTAAATGCATGCAGCCATGTAGGGCTTATTAAAGAAGGATGTAGATATTTTAGGATGATGAAAGATACTTATCACATTAACCCTGAAGTTGAACACTACACTTCTATGGTCAATCTTTATGGTAGAGCAGGTCACTTGATTGAAGCAAAGAACTTTATCTTTGAAAATAGTATATCTCACTTAACTTCTGTATGGAGATCATTTTTATCTTCGTGCCGACTACATAAAAATTTTAACATGGGAAAATCGGTTTCCGAAATGCTACTTCAAAGTGCACCGTCCGATCCAGATGCGTATATTTTGCTATCAAATATGTGTTCTTCTAATCATCAATGGGACGAAGCTGCCTCGGTAAGGAGTTTGATGCATCAAAGAGGTGTTAAAAAGCAGCCTGGTCAATCTTGGATTCAACTAAAGGATCAAATCCACACTTTTATAGTGGGAGATAGGTCTCATCCACAAGACAAGGAAATATATTCATATCTGGACTCTTTAATAGGAAGATTGAAGGAAATTGGATATTCTCTTGATGCAAAGTTGGTCATGCAGGATGTAGAAGAAGAACAAGGGGAAGTACTCATTAGTCATCACGGTGAAAAACTTGCACTTGTCTTTAGCATCATTAACACTTCGCCGAGGACTCCAATTAGAATCATGAAGAACCTCCGTATTTGTAATGATTGCCATAACTTCATCAAGTATGCATCTCAGCTTCTAGAACGTGAAATAATTGTCAGAGATACACATAGGTTCCATCATTTTAAGCAGGGTAGTTGCTCTTGTGGAGACTATTGGTGACCACTCATCATAACTTCTTGGTATGCATGCACATTTAACCTTATCAGTCCATCTATCATATATTGATTTTGTTATCAGTTGCTAGACTGAGCAATCATTTCAATCTTGATATCATCTAAGATGTATCACTATCTGCATTTTGATACAAGATCACCAGATCGGATGAAAGTTATATTCTGAGACTCAGTCATCTAAGTCCTGCTCAAAACATGACACTGGTATGCTTTGTATTTGTAACTAACATTTTTTTCCCCTGATATATTATGATTTTTTGTATTCAGCATCCAAAATGGCCTAGCTCAGTTGGGCCAGTCAAACAGGACTGGGCTAGGTTGGCCTGTTTACAAGGTCCAATGAGTTTTTGCCTTTAGTATTGTGAACTGAGGACAATTCAGCTTGTTTAGTCAACCTAAATTATAAAAATAAATGTGTTCAGTTTATTTTAGAAGTGCTCAATGCTTAAAAACATTAAAGCATGGAATAGTTGCATAGAGAAAAATTTGTGAATTTTCTCAAACCTTAATTACTCAACTTTGTAGCCACAAACTGACAGAAGATATCCAAAGCATCAAACTGGACCCCATTGCATTAAAAAAAAAAAATTGGGTGCAGAAAGTGATTTTTTATTGGATTCAGCTAAAAGTTTTTGTTGTTTATGCATACTTGATTGAAACTTGAAACCTCTAGATTATTAGCCTATACTGTTACTACGTTTGCATATGACTCATGAGCACATGACTCACCTAATTGTACTGAATCTTGATGCTTAAGGAGCGTGTACATCAAGGAACCTCTGGCACAAGTTTTTAATTTGTAGCACTTCTATTATTCCTATGTACATTCTTCTAGTGCTCAGTGACTTTAGCAGTTAAGCATTATTATTAGAGGAAATCAGCACTTGTACCGCACCATGCACAAATAAGTTTTTTATTATTAGATCAATAAGTCAAGTCATATTACATTTGATCTAATGGTTTTATGGTAAGACTTATTGATTCAATGGTTGAAACAAGTTTGTGCATGGTGCAAGTCTTGTCTCACTTGTGTACCATAAAATTGATATTAAATTAGTCTCTTAAACTAAAGAACTTTGGTTATTAATTTAGTATTTTTTTAATTTAGTACCATAATTTTAAAGGTTTAATGTTTGTCTTGATATACAAGAGACTATTCATCTCAAAAAAAAAAAAGACTATTCAAGGCATTATATCTAGTACTTTAGTGAAGGGAATAAATTGACTGACATTCTTTAAATCAAGGAATTAAATTTTCCTTTCACAATTGCGAGATTAATTTAAGTTCTGAAATGTTACTATCTTGAAGTGAAAACCTGTTGGAGTTATTAAATTATGTAAAAGTAATTTCATAATTTGTTGAGCTTAATTGTTCTCAGTCCTTTATTATTTGTACGACTTCACTAATCATGGACTAGATGAACAAACAATTGTTGTTTAAGATAAAGACAAAATTACAATTATTTTTAGTGCTCAATTAATTGACATTACAAGAACAGTTTCACCTTTACAATTTTTATATATGTATTGTCAATATGGTTTCGTTAGTTTTTTGTTTCTTAGTTAAAGAAAAGTAATCAAGTGTTAATTAATCTAAGCTTGTCACTAAGCTTCCGTTAATCAACATACATCAGATTTAGTATAGGTAACGCACTCGAAGATAGACAACTCAACCTGCTTCAACAAACCCATTTTTGATTCTTAAATCAATGATGCTTCTTCATATTGAAGAAATAGTATATATCAGATTTGGTCTCAATCTTCTCGAGGTGGAGATTTATTTGGACGTTTGCTTGGAATGCAATACTCCTAGTTCGAGTTCAAAACAAGTAAACAAAAAGGAGCATTGGATAAATAAGGGCTTTTATTCAAATAAAATATAAATTATGTATTTCATAAACTAACCAATTACAAGGAAAAGATAAATAAATAATTAAATATCGTAGATGACTTATTGTAGAAGAGAAGTGAAAATTATGATGCGATCTATTATCTCAATGTACATAGGTTTTGGTTTCACTTTATTCATTCACTACTCAACCAACTTTTTCTATATAATGTTCGTTATAAGTGACATGATTTGATATAATTATACATTGCATTATAATATATGTCCGAGTAACACACTCAATTGAATAACACTGTGATTGCTCCATTTTTTCAAAAAATCATTACACTCATCTTATACGTTTTGATTGTTATTTTTTAAAGTGATTTGATTTTTATGGTATGAGTTTCATGGTTATCCTCTGCTTGAAAATATATAAATTAATCCTCCAAATTAAGCAGGACTACAATAAGTAGCAAAACTCTCAAGAGTTTTAATGTTGTTACATTTTAAGTCTACATTCAAATCCACAACAAATAGTTAAGTTAGAAGAGACTTAAACTATCTTTTAATTTTTTTAAAAAAAATATTTCATGCACACTCATACATCCCTTTAACACCGTGGGAGATAAAGAAATAGAAAACAATGATGTGATAAAAAAATGTAACCTTTGAATAGAGATATAACATTTATCACATCCCTTTAACATCATAAAATGTAACCCTTAGTTGATAGAAGCATTGCATTATATATACATGGACGAAGTTCGAACATCGAATTCTTCATTTATTAACCTTTGAGGTGAAATTCTAACAATTAGACGAGGTATTAAACCGAGTGTTAAAAGATTATAAGGTACAAATATAATTGCTAATTATGAAAATATGAGATGTCCACATATAAGTGCTTTTAAATTAACAAGTCGAAATCATGTGTACTCCACTATTGCGTGTGTGTGTATGTCCCTTTCACTCACCAAACTAATTTATTAATGATATGTAGCTTGACTATGTATACGTAATCATAGCATGCTTCACAACAAATTGAATCCTAAGGGAGTACCCCATCCCCATGTGTGTCTTACTATATTATAACTACAATATAACTTGAATAGCTATCTATATATTGTAGTTGTTATATCTCCATTCAAGGGTTGCATTTTTTGGTGGATCAATTAATTAAGCTCCAAATTCCAATTGAGATATTCACCTATCCTTAGAAAGAATGAGACAGAGAATGGAAAGGCTTGTTATTCTTCCTTTCTCAGCTGGTTGTATCTCTGAGGCCAGTGTTGCTGTTGGTGTTCCACACCCAAGAAGATCGAAACCTGCAGACACAAATTCACCACATGATGCAATAAGTCTCTTCCTATCTCTTTTACTATGATATCCTCAAATCATATATTACATGCTAATCACCACATTAATTCTTTGCATTACTTTCCTTAATTTTATTTAGCTAGTAAAATAAATAAAATAAGAGAAACACAAACACACTTAATTATCGATCGGTTCACACATTGAATTTTGGATTTGAATTTAGTACAGTCGATAAAGGGCTTTCATTCTCTCCCACGGTACAATGGTGTAACAAAAAATTTCTTGTGTAAAATAGTTTTTACCATGTGGTGGTATTCTACCCTAGATTTTAGTTAAAAATAAGTTGTTGCATCATTGAATTGTGAGAGAAGATCCGAGTCCGTTTATAAACAACACCATTAGAGTGGTCAAGATATAGATTTCAGTCATTGGATGAAGTTTATTGATATTACTAGATTGTATTTTTAAATTTGATTTGATGAAGTGAAAATATGAACGATGTATTTTCGTCCGATGGTCAAATTTGTTGTATGCATCAATAATGTAGTTCTTCCATTTCTTTGTTATCTACATATTGTCTTCCCCTAAACAGTATATGTCATGAGAAAATGTATCAAAAAAATGTCGTGGGAAAATATTTAGCATTTAATATTATTTTCGCCCTAATTTCTTAGGTTACATATATTACTAAATCACGATATATTTAAATTTATTTATATGTTTGTTTATGATCTGTTACTAATTATGTGATATGATAAGATTAGAAGGATCTAAAGGAGTCGAGGATTCAGAGATTTTGTCTGGTGAAAGTATGAAGAATTCTTTGAGATTACTTGATGTTGTTCCAAAGCCTAACCTATCCTTCAACAAGTTGTTCAAAGGTTTCAAGAACTTTTCTCAATTGTTTGGTAAGTATGCACACATGTGGCAATTCTCTCATATCAATTTTGTGGTCCATATATTAATTTATATCTCTTTTTATAAATTAATTTATCTCTTTAATATATATGTGCTTTTATCTTATTCAATATAGAAGTTTTGATCACAAGTTTTTGAAAAAATGATCCTCCCTAAATAAGCATTTTTAGAATGAAACCTTTTATTATATATGTGCGTGACTAGTAGAAATACATGTCAATATTGGTGTATGCTTCAACTAGTCTCCCTTTCCCCACCTTTTAACATCTTTTATTTTCGATTCGATTTTATGGAGTCAGAGTGGTGAAAAGAAAGAAAAAAGATGAATGCAAATTAAAGGCAATTTGACATTATTAATATATCTTACCGACAATACTAACTAACGTATATTTTATTTTTATAAACATGTCATAATAAAAATAAAATTGTAGGAATTAAAACGAATTTTTTTTATTTGCTTGTAACTAAAAATATATTTAAGTCTAAGTTTTCATGGAATTCAATATTTTTATGTCTAATTGCAGTGGAGAAAGAAGAGGACTTAGAAGAAGCAGAAATGGACATGGAAATAGGGTGCCCAACAGATGTACAACATGTGACACACATTGGTTGGGATGGTGTTACAACCTCATGTGCTGCTCATAACCCAATGAGGGGATGGGATTCTCTCATTCCTCCTGAGCTTCTCTCTGTAGCCTCTCAATCTTTACAGCCAAAACATGAAACAACATCTCCCATTAACATCATGCCTTCTATTGCTTAATTAATTGAAGATTGTATCTTTTAAATGATATATGTATGAGAAACTAGAAACATGAAAGTGTGATTCATTGTTGTGGATATATACAAATATATTATATAAGTATACTATGGTGAGTTAATTGCATTTGCATTAATGTTAGTCATGTTTAATTTTCTATTTATATAAATTTAAGATTAATCCAAGATAAGTGACAAGTTCTTAATAATACTAGAAGGACTAATATGACCAAAATAATTTGAACCCGGTGTTTATGTATAATTTATCATTTCCTTAAAAAAAAAGTATAATTTATCATTATTTATGGACTACTATGAAAATTATCTAACAGGAGCTATTTTAATTCCTGTAAAAAAAATACTAATTTAATTTTTTTAAAGATTAATTATTAATCTGTTTTTCTCTATATATAATGTAATGTTTTAGGCCTACCTAATAATTAATTAACCTAGACCAAATTGATTTGTGGGCAGTAAAAATTTTAATTGAAAAATGGATTTTCGCTAACAATTCGGGACATATTTTTTCTAGATAAATAGCATTGCTCTATTTATATCCTCTATAGATATGATTTTATTTTTTGTGACATCTTTACATCTCCCCCTTCTTCCTCTCTCTCTTCTCCTTCTAAAACCCTACTCGTCACCCCTTTCTTCTTCTTCTTTTCAGAGGGGTGATTTAGGGTCAATTTTGACCCAAAAATACCCCTCCGAATTGTTTTTCCTTCTATCCTAATTGAATAAGTGATTTCACATATTTTCTGTTTTCTTTCGTTTGTTTTTGTGATTTCGTCGTCTCTTAACGACTCTGTTTGATTTGATTTCCCGTCTTTGTGCGGTTTGTTTTTGATTTTCCGTCTTAGTGCAGTGTTTATTTGATTCAGGTTGAAAGATTAGCTTTGAGCAAGTGCAGATTCGATCAATGACAATGACTTTGGCGTCGTCAACATTGCAGATCCGGAGACATGAGTATTCCGGAGACATAAATATAGTCATATTAGTCATATTTGTAGGCATATGTACTTTGCCGTTTTATGCTATTAACATGGATGTTGTGAGTTTGTTCACAGATTCATCCTTTTTGTTTTTAGCGAATTTGGATTTATATTATATCGATGTACTCTATCAATTTGAATTAATGAATATCGTTTATTTTTGTCCAAAAAAAAAAAGATATGATTTTATTTTTTATTTTTCTCTTATCGAATCAAATCCGTAGTTATAAATGATATATTTTTATATGATTTTGAAATATCATTTCTCTAATTAAAATACAACATGACTTATTTTCTATTCATTCTAATTTGCTCTATCTACTCTATTAAATAAGAGAGATATTGATTAAGATTTGACCAAGAACAGTTTGTATTTTTAGTATCAACATAATCTGCAACTTCAAGAAGGTGAAACTATCTCAATTGTTAGCGTCAAACATTCAAACATACACTTTTAAACACACATTCTAAGAGAATCTTCAATGATGTCCTTAAGACACAAGAACATTTTTTTCCCACCCCATTGGAGGGAAATGACATGGGAGTTGAGTTGGAGAACTCTTGCCCTGAAGAATTGCAGATATGTGTCGTAAAATTAGAAAACGAAGAGATAGATATTGAGAAAAAAATTGTCACAAACTAAAAAACTAAAAGGAGGAAGTGCCCACTCAAAAACACAAATCTAAAACTATTGAACTGGAGTGAAAGTATGTTCAAGTTCTTCATACACGTGTGGCATTTTGGACCCACAAAAGTTGAGTTAAAAACAAGAAAAAAGACTTGCGTTGGAGATGCCCTTACACGATTTAATGAAAAGAGTGAAGGACAATTACAACATTGGAGATGCATTGCACTATTTGAAACTCTTGTCTAAATGTTTGCGTGTAGCATTGCACTATTTGGATATAGGGTTCATCTTTAATTTTTATGTAAATTTTAAGGCAAATTCTATGGTACACCCGATATATTTGAGTGTACCGGTACACTCACTATTTAAATTAATAGTTAAATAAGTTGTTTTTTAAAGAAAAATATTATTTTTTATCATTTATAATTATAATAACTAAATCTTATTTATCAAAAGTGTCAACGAAATAAAATTAATTTTTTTTTGAATTTTTATCACTCATAATTGAGAATATTG
>Ga0315914_1005541_pt1 | contig 18318 bp, 14 predicted proteins | sample MpolenodulesMG_FD_203920 | JGI IMG/M metagenome (GOLD analysis project Ga0315914, IMG submission 203920) | Medicago polymorpha root nodule microbial communities from Los Angeles, California, United States - elongated nodules | ecosystem: Host-associated > Plants > Roots > Nodule | place: USA...
ACACAGTAAGAGACTTCTCAATGCTCAAGGACAACTCCAAGAGACTTCCTTTGCTCAATCACAACTGAAAGAGACTTCTATGCTCAATCACAAAAGAAAATTTAGCTTATCCTTGTCTTGATGTATAGACACGATGCAGAGATGGTGGTTGCAGAGGCAGGCGCAGAGTTAGTGGTTGTACACTTCGTACACTGTAGTTTGTCAACTCTCTTAAGCTTCTGGTGAAGTAGCTTTTGATGCAATGCTTCTGATGATCTTGCTTCTGATGACCTTGCTTTTGATGACATCATCTTCAGGAGCGCTTTTCTTCAGGAGCATTTTCTTCAGATGCTTTAAGCTTCAATATAAATTCCTTTGCTCTATGACTTGTTCAACCAGAACCTCTATGAATAAGACTTTGATTATGATCTTGTACACTTGAACAAAGTTAAGCATATCCAATTGACAATTTTTAATACCTTGTTATCATCAAAACTTAAAAGGTGATTTTGCGAAACACCCTTTGTTCCAAGAAAAACTAGTTAATCACAATTCAGATTATAAAATCTAAAATTCACAATATATGCTTCGAATCATAAAATCCAAACATGATAAAATGGTCAATTGGGATGGGGCTTAAGAAGTGAGTAGGGTGTGAAAAGAGATTAAAAAAAAGTTGAAGAATGGTCTGTGTTGAGGGCATTTTGAATTTGTTTTTTTTTTAAAAAAAGGTGAAGAGTTGTTGGGTTGATGGGCCATTTTTATACTTTTTACTATGTATACCCCCCTAATTTGAAGCCTTGCTATATACACCCCCGTCCCATACAAAAAAAATTCTGGGGCCCCTACAGGGTCCCTAGGCCGTCGCACCCCCAGCCTATGCCTAGGGCCAGCGCTGATTATACATAAGCATAGTTAGGATTATGAAATCCAAACTCGTTCGGGTTATGAAATCCGAACTGCAAGGGGTATTTTTGGAAATTTTACAGGGTGAGTGAGAGTGACATAGGGTGGGAAAAATAATAGTAAAAAAATCTACAACATTAAAAGGCCCATACTCATGTAAGCCACAAGGATTTTGGTCATCTCATTCATAAATTGATCTTTAGCACCCCAAAATTACATATTTGATCTTAGTGGCAGTTACGTGTTGTTCGTTCCCAACGGCAATTAATTGCACTCGCTAAAGTTCCCAACGACAGTCAACTGCCGTTGCGTTCTGGTTCATTCTAGAACAACAAGAACATGTAATTTATTCCTTCAAAACTTAAAAAGACAATCATTTCTTTTCCTCCAATCTCCCACAAACGAATTGCTTCAACTTTAAGAAATTTAACTTTAACTTCAACTACAAGTAAGTGTTCATGATCCTTTTGCATTAATTTTTTTTGTTTTATATGTTATGTTTTTGGTTTCAATTCATAAAATTTTAGTGTTTAGGGTCTATGTAACTGTTGATTTTTAATGGTAAATGATCGTATGATAGTCTGTTTGCATTGCCAATGTTGTTTAGACTAGATTTAACTTATGTGGTAGTTTAAAAGTTAAAATAACACAATGAATCAATGTTTTATATTTTTCACTCCAAGTGTTTAATGATATGCCTAAATGAATTTTTCATTGATTTTTTCATTATTTTTTGTTGTGTATGTAATTGCTCCTTCAATTACTCAATTTAGGTTTTGATGGTGTTTTGCTAAGTTGATGTTTTGTGTTATTTTTCTCTTAATTAGCTTAGCTGAAATTGTTAAAGCACCCTAGTCAATCTCAAATATCACATTATCCACAATAGTATCTTATGTTCCCTAGCAGTAATATTGAGCTTAAATATTACTTTGTATTTAAGAATTCTCAAATTTCATGTTATAAGTCATTTGATTCGATTCAAATTGTTCCTATCCAATTTTTAAATCGAATCATTCCTAGTCTCGGGTGTTTTTATTCTAAGGTGTGATTAGATTCAAATTGTTCCTATTCAATTTTTGAATCTAAATTATAGTTGACAAATGCTTTGGGTGCTAAAGACAGTGTGAATGTCTTCCATTTGGAAGCATCTTTTTGGCACCAAAGGTTAAGTCATATCAGCGAAAAATTGTTAAATGTTTTAGCTAAAAAGGTGTGGATGTGTTTGGATAAATGTTCTCATGGCATGGAATGTAAACATACCATAATATCATTCAAAAGGCATCCTGCCTCAAGGAAGTCAGAGTTGCTTGAATTGGCGCATTCGAACTTTTGTTGCCTTTTAAAGGTAAAATCTTTTAGTGGTGCATTTTATTTTGTTACATTTATTGATGATTGTTTTCAAGAAATTATGTGTTTATGCCTTCTTGATAAAAGACCAAGTATTGGAGAAGTTCAAGAATTCCACTCTTTGGTACAGTCATACATGCAAGAAGCTGAGACAGATTCCTTACACATCTTTAGTTGGTTATTTTAAGTATGCAATGGTGTGTACAATACCAAATTTAGTACATGTTGTTGGTACAGTCAATATATTTTTATCAAATGCAGATAAAGAACATTGGAATGCTGTAAAATGGTTTTTAAAGTATCTTTATGGTACAACTTTGTATTGGGTTTTGCTTTGGAAGAGTTAAGCTTACTTTAGTAGGGTACTCCGACCCATATATGGCTGGTGACATTGGTTCCAAAAAGTCAACTTCAAGCTTTATGATTAAATTTCTAGGGGGAGTTTTGGCTTGGAAATTTAGACTATAAAAATGTGTTGAGTTTTCTTCTTTAGAGTCAGAGTTCATTGATGTTACCAAAGAATGCAAAGAGTTGTTATGGTTGAAGAAATTTTTGCAGGAGCTTGGTTTTGTTGAGTTAGCTAACTAAGTTGTTGGAGTTAGCTAATGATCATACTAATGACAATGGTTCTCATTTGATGACTAAAGTGATACCATGAGGGAAGTTTGAAACTTGTTGTAATATCGTTGGTTGAGTGATATCCTCCACATAGTTGTGAGGGGGAGATTTATTGCGTATTGGGCTCCTTTCCGCTTTGGAGAAAATCCCAAATATCTTAGTCCATTATGTCTCACTTATATAAGTGGAGAGATGTCATATTAGGGTTGGAAAAGATAGTGTTTTTGGTGAGAAGAGTAGCCAACGAAAGAGAAAGAAGAGAGAAAGTCAATCATGTTTTTCTAAATTCTGTCTCAGTAAAATAGCGATTACGGATTCATTAATCGTTGGATCAGGCTGGTTTTTTTAGGGCCGGTTTGCTACACTTTTTTCTACCTTTTCACCGTACGATCTTCGAATCGAGATCTGAGTAGAGACATATCTGTCTCACACTGAAGCAGTATTTTTGGGGTATTTTTTTATCTTTTTTGTTCTCATTTGTTAAGCTATGTTGCTTTGGCTAGTTGTTGGCACTGTTAGTGCTTTACCTTTTCGAGACTCTCATGTACCCATATTTTATTATAGTGGAGCTATTTCCTTGGTCTGAACCATTTGTGGTTTTTACCCTTACATTGAGGGGTTTTCCACATCAAAATATCGGTGTTCACTTGTGTCTTTTATGAATTGTGATTGACTGCAGTCAAAATAATAACATATTCACACTGTCAAATTAAATGCATCCATTTGATAAAATTAATGGTTAAGATTCATTTCTCCTTAAAATCCACAAAACATGTTAATGAAAGGTCAAAACTCCACTTTCCAATACAGAGATATTCTTGGCGCCATTCAAGGCCCTTGAATCAGGATCAATTCGATTCTTCACATTATATTCCTTTTTATATTCGTTCTCATTCAAGCCAAAAATGAACATAACCTCCTTCAATGCATGTCGCTTAAACTCAGAACTAGCGTTGTTTCCTCACCTTTTTCAAATTTTTTTGTCGGGTATACATGGTTGTGTATAAGTGGAAATCAATTTTGCTTTACTTGATTATTGATGGTAAGCTCACTCATCATTAAGAACAAAAATATTTATATATTTGTAGATTGTAATGATTTGTGTCTTTTACTTTATTAATGTAGGAGTCACATAATCAAAATAAAGGTCAATGAAGAATAAAAATCCGAATGGCTTCTCTGAGTTACTGGTGCTTTGAAGAATGAGAAAATATAATCATTTTGTGCAGCTAGAAGAATGTGGAATTTTGTGGCACTACAATAGATAGAATAATTTGTAATTTCGTACTGCTTGTTCAATGACCGTTGATTTCTGATATTGTAATACATTACAAAACTTGGAATTCTATAAGCTTATTATATATCAGTTCTATGTCCAATTACACTTCCTTGGCTTTTCATTGATCACGCTTATGATCATCATTTTCATTTAAATTATCAAAATGTTGATAGGGTACTTAAAATAAGGAGTGATGATAAATTGAAATTAGGGATTCTAAGTTTTTTAGTGTAACATGTGACATTTAGTTTTAGAATAAATGATGATGGAGTAATCTTAGGAGATTAATGTAACAAACTATTTAGAAATTATGGTATAACTATTATTGCTATTTTCTAGTTGTTATAGTTATCTTATTATATCGTTGTACCACTCATGAATAGAATGAATGAAAAATATAACAAATTTCCTTTATTTTATCTCTAGTTTCTCTCCCAAGTTCAGGAGTGTGCCCTACTCCAATTGGGTCGTATCAAATGTTTAATTAAACTGAACTTCATAACCCACATACATACATAAACTTAAATGACAATATTACAACTAAGGTTTTAAAGGTCCTTTACCGTGAAATCGGCATCAACAAAAATGTATAGGTAATGTCTGATGTAATAGCTAGATTTTCGCTAGAATTATTTTAATTAATTATTATGTGTGTTTATATGTGCTTGTATGTGATTATTTGTCTCTATGTGTATTTTATTCAGGATTAGTGAATTTTGGCTTAAGAAGGGTATTTTAGTCATTTTAGCCTCAGGGGTATTTTGGTCTTTTGCGAGCAAGGGTAAATTAGTATTTGTGTTACGAGAATTATTTTAGTGTTTTAAGTGGGAATAATTATTTTTACTAAGTTATTAGTGAGTTATGGTAATTAATTAGAGACGATAACTATTCGTTATTTTAACGGTTAAGTGTGTAGTAACTCGGTAAATTGGATAATAAGAATATTGAGCCCATTAAGACAACTAAGGTTTGAGCCCATTAGTGTGGTGACTATATAAATACTAGTCTTAAGAGAAATTAAGTCATAACCTTCATTTCACTCATTTTCACAAACATTTCAAGATAGAGTTAGAGATAGAAAGGAGATCTTGGAGAGCAAAGAAGAACTAGAGAGAGAGCAAGCTTAGGGTTGGTTATTATGAGATAAATTGAGGCTAGAGATTTGATTATTGAAGAGTTGAGGTAAGGGGGATAGTCTCTTTTTCACAATTTAAGCTATAATCACTTTTTCTACTTGTGGGTTTAAGTGCTTTTGATATAATTGTGACTTTTGTGGTTTTGAATGATAAAATACGTGCTCCTTTTTCAAGTAGAATTATGGGTATGATAAACTTCATGAATTTGTTGTGTTAATATCTTAAACTTCATAGATGTTGTTGTTGTTGAGTGGTTTTCATGCTTTTTGACTATTTGAGTGAAATTCATGAATTGGTGTATGATTGTGGTTGAAACATGTTTGAATTCTCTTCATTAATGTCTATTTATGTTTATATGTTGATGGGTTTTGAATTGGTGTAGTTGTTTTGAAGTTTGAATGAGAAATGAGAAAAATGGTGGTTTTTGGTGAAAATGAACTAGATGATGATTTTGAGATGAATTGGTGTTTTAATTCGATGTATGTTGTGGTTTTGAATGCCTTTATATGTCTGTAATCAAGTGTATAAGTTTTGGGGTCGAATTTCGGGTCAATGGGATCGAAAATGGGGTTTTGGTGTGAAAAGGGATGGTTTTCCCGAGAGGAAAACCCAGAATTCTGGGTTGCTGTATGGTGCAGCTCGCGAGGCGAGCCCATGGCGAGCTGGTGGCGAGTTGCCCAGACCAGCACCCATGTTTTTTGTCGTTTTGGGTACTTAGGGTCGATCCGGACCATTCCAAACTGATTCTTTTGATGTAATTAAATGTAATTAAGTTCTCTTAACCTTTGCAAACATCAATTCAATTAATTTGAACATGGTTTTGTGAATCGAATCTCAAACTTTTGAAAAACGTCAAGAACGTGAGATTTTCCGAAAACTCGATTTCTCAAGGGAAAATGATAGGACTAGGGTTGTCTAGTATTGTTATGATTTATAAAAATGTTTTGGATGGGATTCATGGACTTTAACTTGGTTTTACCTTGAAAACTTGAATTCTTTGAAAAACGGTAAAATGATACGAACTTTGCAAAACTTTGAAATTTAAGTGTATTGGCCTATGAGACGTTGATGTATACACTACTACACTCATATGTGATTTGTGTATATACTTAGTTGAGGCATTCGAGTTTGTTTGATTTGGTATGTTGCTTAACTTTGAGTAATTGTTGGCTTTAGCCTATGAAACGTATGTGTACACACTACTGCACTTTTATGTGATTTGTGTGTATATTTGGTTGAGGCGTTTAAATGTGTTTACTTTGGTTTTGTAGAATTTGTCGAAAAATGCTAGTTTTCATAACTTAGCCGAACTTTGTCAAACTAATGTCTTATGGTCGGTTAACTCTTACGAGACTTTGGATTCATGTTAGTATAATATAATGTGAATGAATTGATGATGTTTGGGAGTTTGATATTGTCATACCCCAAATTTTGACCAGCTAATGTTTTTATTATTTTTATTCGTATTTAAAACAGTTAAAACTTTTTTATTCGCATTTTTAATAGTTAAAATTTTTTATTCGTTTTTTAAACAGGTAAAACTTTTTTATTCGTATTTTAAATAGTGAAAACTTTTGTATTCATATTTTAAATAGATAACACTTTTTTATTCGTATTTTAAATAGTTAACACTTTTTATTCGTTTTTTTTAAATAGTTAAAACTTTTTATTCGTATTTTAAATAGTTAAAACCTTTTATTCGTATTTTAAACAGTTTAAAACCTTTTATTCGTATTTTAAAAGCCGAGTAATTTTGTCGCCTCAGACGAATTTTCGGCAGAGAGGTATTTTAAAATACCTCATTTTGGTTACCGAAAGGGACAATTTTATTTACTTTTTATTATTTGTTATTATTTCTTTTATTCCTTTTCTTTTTAATTAAATCATGTTTTATTTTATTTTTTATTTTGAATTTTCGTTTTTTTTATTTATTATATTTATTAATTATTTTTTATTTTTGTTTTATGACTTTCTTAGTCTTTCTTTTAATCTTTTAAGTTTTTTTATTAGTCTACTAAGTCCTGTACACATGTCGTCATCCTATTGGTCTCTTTTTGGTATTCAATGCTACAGTTTTTTTGGTCTGATCCAATATGGCCAATCAGAGAGAACCACTGCATCACCTAACCCTAAAATGACAGTCTATAAATAGACTGTCATAAATGTCTCATCAATCAGTCAGAAAAATCACTATTCACGCAGTCACTATTCACCAATCAAATCACAAACACCTTTTTCTTTTCTCTCTCAAATTTTTTCCAAATCAAACCACAAAAATCAACACAAAATTATGATGAACATCAAGAACATCATAACAATTTTTTCATAAACCTTCAAAACAAAAATCATCACAAATATACTGAAAAAACCGAAAATCACAAAACCGAACCGGATTTCAACATAACTGAACCGGATTCGACCAGATCTACACAAATTCGAACCGAACCGAGCCGACCTTTTGGGAGCAAGAACCGAACTGGGCTTTTGGAGAAGTAGGAAGAACCGAACCGTCCTCTTTGGAGAAGGAAGAAGACCGAACCGGCGCGTTTTTGTAGGTAAGGCTTTGGATCTTGTCTTTCTTTTCTCTCTTCCATTTTTTTAAAACTTTTTTTTGTGAACTAAAACTTAGATCTAGGATGTTTGAGTGTTTTTTTTTTTGAAAATCTAAGGCCGGATTTGTTTTTAGAACGAAAAAGGATGTTAGGAACTTAAAAACATTTTGAATCGGAGTTGTTTTGAAATTCCGGCGAGGTGGTGCCACCTCCGGCCACCGCGCTGGAGCGAACCACCTCGCTAGAGAAGAAGGAGGAGGGCGACGGCCTTTTGTTGGTTAGGACAGAGCTTCTCTCTCTAAACAATTTTAGAGACAATTTTAGAGAGAGAAGTGTTTTATGTTGTGGTGTTATTTTTTGTTAAGAATCCCTTTTATACTACTGTTATTTTCGTTAGTTCCATGTGTTAGGATCTATGGTACACTATTGTGCCTTCAAGATCTAGGCCGTCAGATCCAAGATCTGACGGCCAATGATGATCCTGTTAATAGATTCCATGTTTAGTCTATCTTACTCCTCACCATGTGTTGTTTGTTTAAACCGTTAGATCTTAGATCTGACAGTCACCGTTATTTTCTTTTTATATTCCTGTGTTTATATTCTTTTAAGCTTTACTGTATGTTGCTTATTTTCACCTTTGGATTTAGATCCAGTGGCTGAGATCAAGCATCTTAAGCCCACTGGATCTAGTTAGGCCCAATTATTTTCTGTTTTCTCTGCCTTTTTACTAATTACACTACTGTTTTTACTTCCTGCACTTCTTTTTACTTAATTTTTTTTCTTCTAAGTTTACAAAATTATTTTGCTTTGTGTTAATTGTTTATTTACTGTTTTTTTTTATTGTTTTTATCTTATATTTGCATTATATTTATTCATCATCTCATGCATGTTTAATTTTAGTCATTAATTTTATGTTATTATCATTAATTTTTTAGTGTGTATAATAAGTATTGATGTAACATAATGCATGCATTTTATTTTTTCTTGTCATTTGCATTTTGCTTGAGCTTTTAGAATGTACTTAGGATCTATGTAACATCATATAATAAAATATGCACCGACACCACAATTTATTTTACCGCATTATGTCATGACAAACTAGAGTAAACTTTTTGGACTAATTTGAGGGCCTTAAAAATGAACAACTAGTAATTTTAAGATGGAATTTTACTTGGGATCCAACATCCTTGGTAATTCCTCTCACACTTTTATTTTACGTTACGTCAAAACGCTTAGTTTTTTTTACTTTTAGCTTAGAAAAATCTTTTTACGAAAAAAATCAAATATGCAAAACTTCAAATATTTTCTTAATCATTCCTTGGATTTTAACCCAAGAGGCCCTTTCTTCCTTTTATTTCTTAATCAAACTTTTAATCAATTTTAATATCCATATTGGACTTGAATTTCTTTTAATTAAAATTAACCAACCTCACTTCATTTCATTCTTCTATACCTTTGAGGTATCTCATACCTTCTAAAAAAACTTTTTCAAACTTTAAAATTAATCCAACTCACCAAATGAAATTTTTGAGGTGAACTACATTGGTTTTGATCCCACTTGTGGCTATGTAAGAAAAGGACCCAATCTTTACAAATCAAATAAAAAATAACAGAAACATATTTCTTCTCGCTCCATTCTTTCACTCAGACATTTAGGCAATTATTTTCAAAATAAGTAAATAATTTAGCACAAGATAAATTAGGCAAGAGGTTCCTACGGAATACTGTAGACGTTGAGGGTGCTAACACCTTCCCTTCGCGTAACCAAACCCCGGACCTTTAATCTCTAAGGGTTTTTCTTTCTTTTTCCCTTCCCAAGAATAAAAGTAGAAAGTTCAAAGATTGACGATTCAAAACCAATCAATGGTTTGATATTCGAAAATCAAGAGCACAGATATGATGAATACATTAATGTGGATAGTTGTCTGTCTTTTATGTGAAAGGTGACTTTGGAACTTGTTGTTCCTTAAGGTGTTGTTGTTGTTGATAATTATGATGATGATTGATGATAAAATATGAGGATGATTATGGTGATGATGAATTGATGATTGGTTGATGACTTGATGATTGTATGGCTTGTAAGTATTTGACAATGCAAATTGTCGATGAATAACATAAATGCGGGTTGAAATGCTGGTTGACTATTATGTTATGTATATTAAGTTGAGTCGTGCATTGTCAAGTCCTTACTTGGAGTCCATGCATTCATAGTTATTAGAATTGATTTGAAGTATGTAAAACGCGGGTTGATACATAGCTTTTGCAGGACTTAAATATGCGGGTTGATTATGTCCGTGGATTCATTAACGGTAAAATTATCTCCGGAATCCAATGGTACCACATGCATCTAGAAGAGTCTTGAACATTGCATGCACTTCTTATTTGGTGAGTCGTGTCATAATTGATTATGTGACTTGAGGAATTTGTGCATTGGTGAAATTTGGTGAACATTGTGATTATGTGGATTGGTGTATATGTGCATTGGTGGATTTTTGTTGATGATTGTGAATAATTGAACCAGGCTCTAATTGTATGTTTTACTTGCTTGTTCTTATACACTTGGTGAATCTATTTGATGATATTATTTTGGTAATAGTAATGAGGTGAGAATTGTATATATATATACGATTTGGTGATTCCTTTGATAATGATGATTCATTTGCATATGCTTTGAAATGATGAATTGTATTTGTTGAATTAATTAGGCAAGAGTTTATGTGATTTATATGACTGATGTTGTTAAGTGATGAACCCATGTTGATGACTTGATTAGAGATTGAATATGCTTGCTATGCTATGATAGAATTATGATAGCATGATGTGTATGGAGTGGGGGGATAATATTCATGTGGAGTTAGTGTGTTAGGAATGTTGGGTATGTATATTTGCTATGCATGAATCCTTGAATGCTTGAGTTTTATTATAATTGAATTGTGAATTATGAACTAACCCCCAGTGGTCTTTTGGTTGACTGTCTTCCTTATCCGTATGGATGGGTAGACGGTGGGAAAAAATAGATTGCTTTGGCGAGTTGCTTGAGGATAGCTTGGAGCTACCTCGTTTATTGCTTTTGGCGTCTTAGATTTAGGGCTCCGATTAGGGGTCGGTCTTCGACGTTTATCTTTATTATGTTTGTTGAACATTTTGAGACTATGTATTGATGATGACATGAATTGTATGGTGACATGGCTACTTGAAGACATATTATATTTGGATGACTGTTGATATATTTTATTTAGGTGTCGATGATATGATGTTTATTCCGTTGCGATGTTTTGAGAAATTGTTAATTATGCATGCTTGATGATTTAATTGAAGATGTAACATCTAGATTCTTGATATGCCGTATCATTAGCGTAATTTATCGCTTTGAGAGTTTGGGGTGTTACATCTGATACCGTTTTCACCGCATTAACATAGTGAAAAAAAATCACTTAAACAATATGACAAAACATCGTTACGCCGTGATAAAACACCCTGATTAAAACCTTGATTACAACATGGCAAATATGCCTTTTGATTACTGTTAATTTGTTGAACTATGACAACAGTATACAAAGCTTATACTTAACAAAGGCTAGGAATGTTGAATAAAGCAACTAAATTTACAAATTTCTATGTTTAAACAAAGCCATGTAATCTTCTTAGAAAAAACAAAGTCCTACACTGCTTCAGACCAACTTCTTCATAACTCTAGCCTTTTATTCATATGTATAATGGATCCAGAAATTTTATGTTGTAGGGAATGTTATATATATATAATTTTATAGTATTGTAAATATTGAAAATTATAAAAGGATTTGTTAGGATACACCCACTTATTTTTATGAAGGTGTATCTTAGCAACATGCATTTTGGGGTGTTTATCAACTTTTTAGTTATCACATGCTCAAATACTCCTAAAAAATAGCTAGGTGTATTCTAGCAAATGTTTGTAGGAGTTTCTAACTTACAAAACCACTTCCTTTTTTTTTACAAGAAGTGTTATAGCAACATGCACCTTAAAGTGTGTATTTAACCATTTTTTAGTTATATCTTTGCTAAAATACCCCTAAAAAATAAAAATAAGTGGGTGTATCCCGTAACATCCCAGACTGCTTTCAGGATTTCTGACTAACCCCACAAACCAACACGAGTCTTTTCAACGTGTTTTTTCTCTCACTCACACGTTTTTCGGGAAACTTCCCAAAAGGCCACCCATCCCAAAATTGCTCTAAGTCAAGCACACTTAACTGTGGAGTTCTTATGGTTTGGGCTACCGAAAAGAAGATGCATTTTGTTAATATAGGTAGTACCAAACAATTCTTAAAAGTATTCCTTCAACCATGTAGTCCCATATCTGCACGGCTTCAGGATCCATCTCATTCCGATGTGATTTGGTTTTGCCTAGAAGTTGTCAGGAGCCGGACCACTCCCCGCCCTCATCAGCCTTAAGCGTTATGCAACACCCTATATATGTCAGAGTTATGTTACTGAGCAATACAACATGTCACCAATCATCACCAAAATCTTAATAATGATATGATGCATGAAGAAAACTCGTCAATAACAACACCATAATTTTACACATTTATTCACCAATAACGTCTCCAAAATTTATATCTTTTGCTCACCATTATCTTCAACAGAATTTATATATTTTTTTCGTCATTATCGTTACCAGAATTTATATATTTTATTCATCATTATCATCACCATAATTCCACATATTTTACTCTCCATTTACATCACCAGAAACTACGTATTTTATCTCAGCTATTACACCACCAGAATCTACATCTTTTTCTTCCTCACCAATGTTCAACCCCATTATATCATTCCCCTTTAACCTCCCTTGATTATTCAACCCCTTCCTGTATCATAACTAAATATAGTATTCGGTTCACCACTTATCGACACGAAGTTGGAAGCATTCTTCCGTGTCGTGGCCCCAACTTCGGTGGTAGCTGCAGTACTTCATTTTGTCGGTTCTTGCCGATTCTTTCAGAGACTGTGGTGCTTTGATGCTCGCTGCTCTGAATTCTGTGGCGTAGTATTCCCGTAGGATAGTTTCGCGCCTAGTGTTGAGCAGAGTGTAGTCTCTGGGGTAAGGGCGGGAGCCTTTAGTTTTCTCGTCGTCGTTACGGCTGTCGTCATTGCCCGATTTGTATGATTGTATTCTCTTGAGTGCTTCCTCCACCAACTTTTTCTCTTCATAATTGATATACGGCTGGGCACGCGTTAGGAGGTTATTCATATCCTTTGCCGCCCGAAGCCTTAGCTTTTCTCTGAACTTGCAGTCTTTGAATGTGAAACACTTCACTCCGTCGTGGGCGCCCGAAACTTCCACACCCGCCCATGTGAATTGTTCTACATACTCCCTTAAAGTTTCCTTCTTGTCTTGGATGATAGCGATCAAGGCCGCCATGGTTTTCGGATGCCTCCGCCTTGCGGTGAAGTGGAATGTGAATTTACTGCACAGTTCTTCCGATGAATCAATGGAGTTGTCTCACAAACCCTTGAACCAACCCATGGCGGCACCCTTCATCATGAGGACAAATAATTTATATTTGACCACGCCTCTCGCGCAGTGATAATCGAGCACGGTATCCAGGTGTTCTACATGCTCGTCCGGGTTTGCCGTGCCGTCGTAAGTCTCCAGCATTGGAGATTTCACGAAAGCGCAGGGAATTGAATATTCCACTCCTCTTCTGGTGAATGGCCCTTTATGGCGGCCGCGTTGTGGGGGGAGAATCTCTTTCTTCATAGTGTCTCGAAGGTTTGTAGCGTTCCGAACAACGCGGACGCGATCCGCTACTCCCTTTGTCTGAATCCTCAGGAGGTTTCTTGCCTCTCTTCTGGCGGTCCAGTGGTGTGGAGATATCGCAGTGTATTGCAAAGGTGTAGTTTAGTGTTTATTCCGTTGAGATTCTTCCATATGAGTAGCTATCACCGTCAGAAATTTTTCTTGATTCTTCTCCACACGTTCAAGCCTATTGCTCTGTTGGCGAGCAGGTTTACCAGGTTCGTGAGGACTTCATTCGTCTCCGGAGGCAGTGGAACTTGAGGAGACGGAGGAGGAACGTCCTCCGTTTGTGAGAGAGGTGGATGCAGCGTCGTTGCATTCAAAGCGGTTGTAGCGCAGACACCGGTAGCAAAATCGAGGATAGCATCGCTTCCCTCATAATTCACTGGTTCGAATATTGGAACCATTCAGCTTTGGAGAATTTGGATCGTTGAAAGCGGTGCTTGAGAGGTGGCGGAACAGCTCGCAGAGGTTCTCTACGGGTTCTAGCCATTATTTCGGAGGTAGGAACGGTAATTGTCAACCGTTGCGGTGGAGGAACGTGTAATCTGAAAACGGTAAAGACAGAGATGCGCGTAACAGAAAACGATTACCGTGGAGGATTGTTAGATCGAGGCGGTTTAGAGAACGATCTCCTCCTTCTAGATCCAAATGATCTGTCCAGTGAGAACCGTTGAGTCGCAACGGTTGTGGAGAATGCTTCGATGATCGGTAACGGCTTCTGGTGTGGTGGCGAAGCGTCTTCTGCGGTAAAACGAAAAGTGCCTGCAGGCACATTAGCACTCCAAAGATCAAGTGAGTAATGGAATTGAGAGAGAAAGTCTAAGAATTGTAGTGAAAAGTGTTGTGTACTCTGAGGGTGAAGCAAGTTCACCCTTATATAGGCACGCTCATGGCATAACCGTCTCCGGGTTATGAGGCGTATGATTAGGGGAGGGAGTGGACACGTGTAGCGTGATCCTGGTAAGGAGGTGTGCTCAAGTGTGACACGACGTAGGCGAGTTGGCGTGCTCCTTTGAGTGCGTAGCCTTGAGGTGGCGTATTATTGTATACGTGTAGTTGTGTTAGTGGTCGAGAACATGTTTAAATTACAGAAACTTAAAGGAAAGCTAAAATACAGTGCATTAAAAATAAAGGTAGTTCAACAAATCCTTACATACATTCTTTATGACATTTTTCTCTCGCGGCGGTACTTCGAGTGTTTTAGAATTTTGTATAGGTGATTTGCAACTCGTTTTCCTTATTGAAAACTATTATTTATACATAGGAAAATAACTGGAAAGACACTAATCCATGATCAACAATCCTTCCATGTAGAAAACTGCTTGTTTCCCACGTTCTCCATTGAGGAAACCGCTTCTTTTTTGAAATTCAAATATTCCCGCTTAAAAGGCAGTTGTTTGATTTCGAAGGTTTTGCATTCTTGATTCATTTCTTGTCGAACGCTAAGCTTTTAAGCCTTTTCATGCTAAGTCCACATCTCGTCGAACTTCTCAAATTTGACGGAAAAAGCCTTCGATTCCTGCAAGAGTAATAGTCAACTAATGTTGACCACATTAAATGAGGCTGGTGAGAATACCAGTTAACAGGGACCCAAAAGCCACGTCAGATTTGTCCTCTTCTGTAGTTGTCTATATTAAGACTCTGATAGTACAATTTGTCTTCTTCTGACCATGTGTAGAAACAAACAAAGAACTTCAAGGACAAAGAGAATAAACAGATAATTCCAATTTTAGCAAAGGAATTTCGAATGTCTAATCAAAGACATTATCCATATCATGCAATGGCCCAATGTCTCTGATTTGAAGCTTCTCAACAACTCTTAATGCATTGGCATTCGTCTCCAACGTCTCTCAATTCCATGCCTATATAAGGAGACTAGAAGAATAATAACAAGAATCTCCCATATTTACTGTGCCCATACTCTATCAAATCAAAAAGTGCATGGAACAATTAAGAATTTCTTATCAAAGTTTGTATCTTAGAAATTCTAAGTATTAGACTTTATTATGTTATGTATTGTTTACACCTTTGATTGTATATCAAGTGTAAGAACAAATATGTTTATTTATAAACATATAGAAGTCTCTTTCATTTGTGATTGGGCATTGGAAGGATCTTGCTTGTGTGCTTGAACATTTGGAAGTCTCTTGGTTGTGTCCTTGAGCAATTTGTAATCAGTTGTGATTATAGTAGAAATACATTATAGGTGCAAGGGGATTAGACTACTCCTGGACTATAGGAGGAACAAATATAATTGCATGTGTTTGCTTTCTCTCTATCTTTCTCTCTCTCTTTATCTTTGTGTTTGTTTTTATCCGTTGTTATCAGACTCATTGTTAGACTATGACTAGTGCAAACACTTAGAAAAAATTTCAAAAAATAACACAATTCAATCCCCCTTCTTGTACTTTTCTCACCTTCAGTTGGTATCAGAGCATGATCTGTGCTGAACCACTTAATCGTACCACAGTGAATGATCCAGAGAGAAAAATGTGTATGGTCATGAAAGCAATAGTGCTGCTAGGAACAACTCTATTATCAACGATGATTACAAATACTTCCACTTTTGAGAAGAACAACTATTTTAATGGAGATGTTGCTCATTTTTCCTAGTGGAAGAGTAAGATGTACAACCATATCATAGGTGTTGATGATCAGTTGTAGGACATCATTGAAGATGATGTAGATCTTAAAGTTGATACAAAAGGTATTGTGATATATAGATAGAGTTTGACTGATGCACAGAGGAAGAACTACTAGAAACATCACATAGTGCGTGGTATTCTTGTGGATGCTCTGCCACATTCAAAATATACAAAGATTGTGAACATATCTATGGCCAAATGTATATTTGAATCTCTGCACTCTACCTATGAAGGAAACAAACATATTAAAGAAGCTAAAGCTAACCAATTGGTACATCATTATGAGCTCTTTAGAATGAAGGAAGATGAAGATATTGAAACCATGTACTCAAGGTTTCAAACTCTTGCATGTGGTCTTCAAATTCTCAACAAGAGCTATTATATACCTAATCATGTCAAGATGATTCTTATGAGCCTTCCTGCCAGGTTCAGACCAAAGGTTATAGCTATTCAAGTTGCAAAAAAATTGAATAAGCTAAGTTTCGAGAATCTTATATGCTCTCTCAAAAGTCATGAGATTGAGCTTGTAGGAGATGAACATACTAAGAAATCCAAGTCTATTGCTCTGACATCTAAGGGAAAATGAGGTTTGGAGTCTCTAGAGAGAATAGATGCAAATGATTCAGTTGTTTGGGTGTTATGAGGATATGAGTATATATAGAAAAGATTGGCAAGTACGAAAATTCGGCAAAAAAACAACATAATGAAACGAATCACTAAATGTATGAATCAATTCAAACAGCTAAAAACAAGCAAGTTAAGTTAAGAAGGTTGATACAATTCAGGATGTATTTAAATCGAATTATATAGCTCCAGATGAAGGTTGATACGATTCAAAAGACTTATGAATCGATTCAACAAGGAAAAACCTAAAACCAGAAGAAATAAATGATACAAATCAAACTAATTTGACTAGAGTCATGAATGATACGGTTCATCAATTCATGAATTGATTCAAAATGCACTAGACACAAGGCAAAAAGGCATAAACATTTCATGATACGATTCAAAAAAGGTTGAATTGAGTCAATTAGCTAGAAAAACTGTTTGACCATGGAAAATGAAGTTTTCTACATACAAACAATATTCTAGACAACAAGGGATCAGAGGACACATAAAGCAAGGATTTCTAGGAGTGCTTTAACATGATACTAGGCTATAACAATCAATCTCTAAACATAATCAAATAAAACTATCTAATAAACATCATCAAAAAAATAAACATATAACTACATATAACTTCACCCAGAAAGGGACCAGGATGAACGAGTCAATTTTGAAAAAACCCATTAGGGTTATTTTCATTTTTATTTTCATTTTTTTTATTAAATGGAGCAAAATCACCTATCAAACTTTTGAATAACATAATTTAGATCCACAAACTTCCTTAACATATCATTTTCGGTCCACACTCCCATCCTCCTACGTGCACTTCTTTTATTCTTTCCTCCTGGTCAGTGCTTCCAAGTCTCTTCATTATTATTCTATGTTTATGGTCCCTATTTGTCCTGTTTGAAGACAGGCCCCACTTGCCCTCTCTTTCTGCTAATTTGTTGTGTTATTACTACTCTCTTTGATTTATCATTTCAATCTTAAACTATTTTTAAATTCATACACGTTGTATCAACTTATAAGTTTTTGCGTATGTTGCTTGTTTTTACTTCAGATGTCTTTTTTACGATTCATTATAAGATTTGATTTACAAGTTAGAAAATAGTTCTTATGATTCATGATTCGAAAACCTCGACTACGCCTATTTGTTCTTAATGAATGGACAAAAGAAGATATGCATAGATCTTGGGTGGATCAACTACAGAGAAAAAGATCTTGAATGGATCGACTATAGAAAAAAGATCTTGAGTGGATTGATATGCAATCCCAAGAATAATGAAAAAAAATAATATCTTGTGCGTTGAATTTATTCAAGAAAGTGCTTGTTTCTACTTAAGTATATTCATAAAGTTTGATGTTTAATAGCATTATGGTTTATTGTTTTATTATTTCTTTGATCCCGTTTTGAATGTATTAGGTACTAGATTTCTAGGAAAATCAAATGCATCGTGCTATA
>Ga0315914_1005542_pt1 | contig 18318 bp, 9 predicted proteins | sample MpolenodulesMG_FD_203920 | JGI IMG/M metagenome (GOLD analysis project Ga0315914, IMG submission 203920) | Medicago polymorpha root nodule microbial communities from Los Angeles, California, United States - elongated nodules | ecosystem: Host-associated > Plants > Roots > Nodule | place: USA...
AAAAAAAAAAAGAGGATTAGAATCTTAACTCTGTATATGTAATTAGTTTCACTTTTTTTGCTCAATTGATGTTAACTCAAATACTTTTATATTTAGTTTCTCAATTTGGGCCACTAGGACAAGGGTTAGTGACTTAGTGTCCCTTTTCGTTTAACATTTTCTTCTATATAAGGAATGCACCACGACACATAAGAGAAATGGAAGAGTAATGAGTGATTTTGTGATATAATAAAATGAATCAATGGGACGGACTATAGTTGAATTGAAATCATATATACAAGCTCTTGGTTAAAATTCTTTTGTACCAAGATTTGAGCTTTCATCAACTTGAATAAACACATCTCGGACTTAAAGTTTATATTTTACAACTTTACATGATTTGAACTAATTACTGTTAAATCCCATGTTTGGTTTCTTATCTTTATTTAAGGTTTTAAGTTGACTTTCTCGTTTAAATAATTTTAAGTTGGTTTTTTACATACATTATTTATATGGATATGTATAAGTTTTTCATTTTCGTCAAATTTCGAGTTAGTTCTGCCTAAAACATCTATGTGACACCCCAAAAGTTATCCAGGTGTGCGTTTTTACTAGCTAGCCACATGAATGTTTTAAACAGAAATTTGGTAACATAAATACATAATAGACGAATTTAAAACTTTTCAATACTTAAAGGACCAATTTAATATAAATAAATAAGGAGCCAAACATAATATTTAACCACTTATTAACAACCCAAATATTAATGTTCACGGGCTTGAACCAAATTGAGTTTGAACACATACAAGTTTATGCCGCATGAACTAAATTTGACTTAACTTGACCTATTTTTAGCCCAAGTTGTAATAAATTAAGGATCTATTTAAGAATTTAGAGGAGATAAGAGTATAGAGAAAGACATAAAGCTGCAAACTTTCTAACCTTCTTGCTTTTATTTGATGGCGTTGGTTAGTTGGACTTTTTAATATATATATACCTATAAAAGTAAAATTTATGATCAATATATTTTTTATTTTTAAACCCTTCAAAAAAAAATTCCAATATAATTTTTGAATTACCTCATTTTAAAAAGATTTTGTATTACGAAAAAGTGTAAACTTTTCCATTCAAGTTAGGAGATTTTCCTTTCTTCAATTTCTCTTTTCTCAATTATTTTATCCAAAGTCCTTCATTTTTCTTCCCTCGTAAATTCTCAAACTGAACCTAAAAGTTTTGTGGCCCAAAAAAATAGTCCTTAATTTTTTAACGAAGGGAATAGCCTCCTTAATTATCAATGTCACCTCAATTCAAATCAAATACAAAATCCAATTATAGAAAGCCATGTTCTTGTTTGTCATATTTTTTGTGGTGATAATTTTATATTTCAATTTTGTAATAAAAAAAGTTAAACTTCAACTTAATAATCAAATTTTGTCAAAAAAAATAAATTAATAATCAATGTTTTCCCTAAAAAATAACTTAATAGTCAAAGTTTTGAATTTAATATAAATTTGAGGTGGTCAATTTTTAAATGCATTAAACAAGGAAGCAAGATTATGTTTAAGAATATGTTTTTTAATCAATTCTTTAATCAAATCGAAGTTTTCATTGTTGTTTAATTAATACTAGTTATTGATTAATCCGCATGACAAAATTTGTTGATTGTATGGTAAGAATATTTTAAGAATCTTCACCAATTTTGTTCTTTAATTTTATAGACATGATTAGATTATTGTAAAAACTTTTACTACAAAATTTTAGAGTTTTTGAATGAGTGACGAATTAATTGTGAATTGAAGGCGAAGTATATTTCTCTTCCCATCAATTACCATGGGTGGCGGCTTAGCCCCTTTACCATATTGGGCATAGGCTAAGTGTTTCTTTTCTATTTATTTGTTAGCTCTGTACAGGCAATTTTTGTAAATATTGGCTTAACTCTGTTGTCCTTCCCTTAGTGCGTTTTGTGCTAAGGAAGGCTCCTTTTGTGGAGGTAATATAATTCATTTTAGTTTCTTCAAAAAAAAAATTGTGAATTGTTTAAGAAATTCACAACTACGAGAAATAAAATTTATAATTAATTTGTCACTTATTTAAAAACTCAAGAGTTAAGTGGCGGAGGTTTTTATGATTTTATAAGCACGCTAGCAAAATTAGAGAATTAAATTTAATCTATGAGTATGTGTTTATTTGGAATGAAATTGTAACTTTTTATGTTTTGGTTGAAAAATCAAAATAATCGGTGTATTCAAAATGATATGAAACTTTGTAGATCGTATCTCTGTATTTTTATAGTGGTGTCGGTAAAAACCAACACAAAATTTAATTTTTAGGTTGAGATTTATGTTTTTTATTCTAAGTTATTTGCGCTTTAGAAATTAATAATTAATTTGTTCATCGTAAAATTCTAATTTCATGTAGGAAGTCATATTTTAACGTCCTAAACATGTCCACAAAAAATCATGAAAAAAACTCAACTTTAGGTCACTTTTTTGGAGTTTATGTTTGCAAAAATTAATATGAGGTAAAAATTATGAAGAATCTCAAATTATAGAGATAGAATTTATGTTTTTTTTTCTAACATAGTCATCTTTCAACTTTGCACATATTATAAGATCAATTTGAATGATTAACCCTTGAAATAATTAATTACTCAAACAATTGCAAATGTTTTGAAATTGGTTCTTCCTCATATTATTGTAAAATTACAAAGTGCTTTTGTGGTGAGACAATTAATCAGCAATAATGTATTACTGCTTTGGAAACTTTTCATTATATAAGGAAAAAGATCAAGGCAAGAAGGAATGTGTGAGATAAAAGTTGGATACTTTAGTGTATGAATTTTTCTCAAAAATGGAAAAGCTTGAATTTTAATTGTATTGCTACGATGTCTCTGTTTTAATTAATGGAAATTTTTTTCATAAGATTTATCCTTGAGGAATGCTAGCAACACTCTCTTTTGAGCACTCTCTCTAACACTCACTCTTTTATTAGGTGAAATCAATGTGGGACCTACACTTTGGAAATAGAACCCACATATGGTGGTGGGACATACAATGATTTTACCCAATAAAAGAGTGAGTGCTAGAGAGAGTGCTCAAAAGAGAGTGTTGCTAGCATTCCTCTTTATCCTTAGTCTGGTCTTCATCAATAGGATCATTTATCTCTTTATTTATCTTATGTGTCAATCTATTTTTCGGTCTTCTTAATAAGGCACATGAAGAAATGTTCTTCATTGAATTCAAATTTTGAGATGGTAACTTTATTTTATTTAGATGATAGTCTTTTTTTTTGTTGGATTTCTCTTCAAGACGGACCATTCAAAGAGTCCTTAATACAACAATGATCAAGCTTTATCCTACTAAGTATTGTCGGCTACAACCCACTTGGATTGGCTTAGTCGTATTGACTCGGGACTTGGGAGTGTGCTCCTCCTCAAGGTCTCAGGTTCGATTCCCTCTGGTGTCAATTTGGATGGGCTAATTTAGCTTCTTAAAAAGAAAGTGTTGTCGGCTACACGGATCAAATTACGTCATTGTGTTTTATCATAAATCATATTTGGACAAAGAGTCCACTTTTTTTAAGAATAAAAAATGGATTATATTAACAAACACTGAGTCGTTCCTTAGCACAAGGTGTACTAAAGAGACCACTCAAAAAGAAATATAAAGTCAATCAATTACAACCAAAAACAAAGCATGACTAGCTGATACCCAAACATGTTAACGGGTCCGACCACCATCTCTGTCTACCGTACACAAAAATGGTGCTATGAGCCTTCAACCACCAATAAGAATGATACTTAACTTTTTTCAAAAGCTCAAACAGGGAGCATTGGGAATTATTAAATAACATGTTATTTCTATCAGTCCATATTAACCAGACGCACAAAAGCCACATCAACTGGAGGAAATATCAACAAGCTTTCATGCCACCTAAGTAATGAGTAAACTGAAAGAAATGCTCGTGAAGACTTGGAGGATCCACGCTTGAAACACCTAGCCAGGATTAGACCATCTGCCAAAGCGGTGCATAAGAATCACACTGTAAAAAGAGGTGAGATGCCGTCTCAGCCTGGCCGCAAACGGTTGAACAGATAGTTGCCTCGGAAGATAAAACATTGTGATTCAATAAATTAGACTTTGTAGGCAACCTGTCACGAAGAAGTCTCCAAGCTAGAATAGAAACCTTCAAAGACACCTTTTTATGCCAAATAAGGTTGTCAAAAGCACCCACCGTCGCCGAGTCTTGAGAGGTTAGAAGCTGACAAAGAGTCCTTAATACTCATCAATATTCTTTTGATCAACTTATCAATTTAAATAAATTAGAAATCTTTTTCAACTAAAATGTACTTGTTGATTGTAAATTCTTGTTCTAAAGTTGGAATCAAATTAAGGTTGTTGAGTTTTATTCAAAGTATCTTAGGCTACTTGATTTTGTTGGTAGGTCTAAGCATTATTTATTTTTGTCCAAGGTAGAATGTGGAAAAGAAGAAATGTTGGAAATATTTTTTTATCAACTTCAAGACTAAATTTTTTTTTATCAAAAAAGTTGTTCAAGCAAGCAATTTCTATGTGATGAGTTATTTTCTACTTCCTATGAGTTTATGCGAGCATATTTTAAATATTATTAGTAAGTGTTGGTGGGGTATGAAAAAGGTGAACTTATAAGTCATTGGATTAATTTTATTTTTTTTGGTAAGCAAGGAGTAAGGACAGACATCGGGAGGAAACATCGACATACCAACTAGGTTGGCATCCAAGAAACCTCCGTCCTATGCCGCCAAACTCTAAAATTTTATTAAAAAAAGGAAAAATATATACAAGAAGAGGGAGGACTAGGCCAAAACCCTCAGAAGAAAAACAAACATAAAATGTTGAAATAAACTACTACAGACTAAGAAAATCTGTAATTAGGCAAACCAACTCTATCACGAAGAAATCCATATGCAACTGCGATCCATGTGAAGGGTGGTATTATTTTCATGTAAAATATCATGAAGGCTTCCAATACAAGACTAAACCATATTCCTATCCAATCGGCCCCGTGGAGCGGGTCTTGTAAGGTGGTTTACCGTCGAACTGGTGTTTCTTTAACATTTGCTTATGCTTTTTGGATAGCACGGGAACGAATGGAGTCTCTGAAGAACGTTTATCATAATCCTTAATTTTCTGCCAAAGATCAAGATCATGTTGAATTCGAGGATTAGTATGTGTCATTCCTTCCTCTCGGACAATTCGGTTGCTGTTTGTATCCTCCAGTTCTGCACCGTCGTTGTTAACAAATTGAGCAGTTGGTGAGACCTCCCTGTTAACAATGTCGACATCAGTGTATGTACCTTCAGTGATATGCGCAGCTAGTGTGTCTGCAGTCGCTGATGTAGTGTCTACTAGGCCATCATCAATAGGCTCCTCCTGCACGTTAACATGTTCCAAAGGGGAACCAGCAGCCATCGAAGATGTAACAGCCGGGATAGTGTTGTTCCCTTCAGGAGATAGTTCGGCATCCTGTGATTCAGTTGTCGCCAACGTCAATAAAGGCTCTGTTGTAGGCAATACACGTTGTGGTACCTCATCCGTAACGTCTTGCACCAAAACTAAAGGAATTTTCAGCAATATTCTTAGTCAACAGAGGCTGCTCTGTAGGGGGTGGGTCGGCCAATGCTTCAAACACGTTAGAAGAACCAATCCCCGAAGGATTGGTGCGATGAGGAACCCATTCTTTTCTCTTAACTGAAACCTTCTGTTTCCCTTTGTCAATTGCTGGTGTCTCCACGATTTCTTTCCTTGGGTACAACCACCGACAACTAGATAAATTGTGCCCAATATTCTGACAGTGTGTGCAGAATTCCGGCACCCGCTCATAAACCACTTCGACAGGAAAGGAGAAACCCTCCCACTCCACCAATATTTTATAAAAAATTCTCTTTGCACAATCCAAATCGACCAAGATTCTGGCGTAGTGACCGTACAACCGTTTCGTAGTCGCATTATCAATAACCAATGGCGTTCCCACTTTCACGAAGAGTTCTCTCCATCCAATATTCCTGTGGGAGCTCCATTAGGCGAATCCATACTTGAGCATGAGTGTTTTTCTGTTTGTGCATATTAAAGTCACGAGTTCATTCAAAAAGGCGCAAAACACCTGGCTTCAAATTAATTGTTCCCATCGCCCACACTGAGCGCATATCAGATTCAAAAGCGAAAAAAAATTCAAAATAACCTCGTCCAAGAGACATCAGCGACCATGAGGTAGAGGTCTCCATTGTTTATGAATTTTTTGATGAATTTCAGCTGAGGAGCATGGCTTATCCCCTTTGTTTAAGACCAATCTCCCTCGGAGATTACGCTTACAGTAGTCAATACCTTTTTCATACACCGTCTGAGAGATACAGATACTGACCAAGTCCCCTCGGATATTAGGCTGCGGCAATTCAGGTTCATTCGAAGCAGGAGATGAGTTCGACGATGACAACACTTGGGCAAAGGATGGAGCAGGATCTCGCACAGGAGGAGCCTGTCACGCCACAAAAGGTTGAGTCGCAGCAGGAATTGGCACGGTTGGAGTGGCAAACTCAGCCTGCCAATCGAACGGCATGACCGCTTAGAGGTTCAAAAAGACGAACAGTTTGTAGAGAAGAATCAACACCAGACACGTGATCCCAATACAATTTTAAATTTGCAAGTACAAGGAAAAAGTTGGTGATGTTGCTAACTTACGTAAGCCAATTGGATTGGTGTTGAATTTTTGTAAAAGATTGAAATGGTTTCTTTAGAGTAATCAACAATAAGCACAGTCAGAAGGAAATCAATTGGATACTTGGATTAGGCAAGCTATAACGGTGAACAATGGAGGGGCGACGCTCATGCTAGGCAAACCCTAACAGAGCGTGGAAGAAACCCTAGGAGACATTATGTAAGAAAAAAAAGGAAGATGCATGGGATGAGCTTTAGGATATTCCACGATTTTAACCTTGAAACATTGTTTAAACAAGGGTGGCGTGTTATGAATAATGACAATTTTATGATTGTAAAATGTTTGGAAACAATTTATTTTTTTGGGTGTAATTTTTTGACAACTTCAATTGGTTACTGTGCAAATTATACTTGGAGAAACATTTTGCAAGCTCATGCATATGTTATCGAGAAAGGTAGTATTTGGAGAGCATAGAATTGTCATCTAATTCATACATTGGAGGAAAATTGACTTCTTTATCAACATGGTCGCAAAAAGTGGTCTCCAAAACCTCTTAAATGTGAATATGTAATATTATGTTTATCTCGAATCTCACACATCACGATATTCAATGTTCGAATGCTCCTTTAATTAATGTAATATTATCCTTTTGAATGTCTTAAAACAGAGGAGACATTGATGCGACTACTGTTGTTCAAAAGACACAAAAGTTTATTGTTATTTTTTTGTTGTTAACACTCTGATTTTCATTATATATATTGCTTCATGCATGTCAGGCACATGGACTGTGTCGCTAACCAAACTGTCCATCATCTAAATATGTTATTTATGATTTGAATTGCTTGTAAATTGAAGATACTGTATCCTATCTTAACCTTTAATTTATTGTCGTCTTTCGTTAATAAAAATATTTTTCATGTGAGTAAAATAAAGTAAATGGAGACATCCTCATTTAGAAGAGGGAAAACAAACAAAAAATTGGACTGGATATATCTCATTAGGAGTTGTGTAGACTTTTATGGAATGTGCTAGAGAAGTCGCAATTCCTCTCATGATTTACTTTTCTTAATTTTAATTTTTAAAGCGAAATGTTATCGAAAGCCTTCGGAGCACTTTTAAGACCTTTAAATGTAGTAATTTTTTTTGAAAATTTTGTAATGAAAGCATTGGAAATTGAAACATTTGAATTTTTTTATGGAATAATTTCTTCTTCTGGAAATGCTTAAAGAGTCTCCCGGAGACATTCGTTAACGAGACTCATTTTTAAAATATATTCCTATGTTTCTTTTTAATTGTCACATTTTGACTTTTACATAAACTAAGATAATAAATACTTTTAATACATCCTTAAAAAAAATAAAATACTTTTAATACAATAATTTATCTTTTTTCAATAATAACTTTAATAATTTAATACCTCATTTCATATACTCCCTCCATCCTATTTATACAAAAATTTTGATTTTTTTAAATTCATTGAGTAATAAATGTATCTTGTAATGAATACATACCAAATACATCATTTATGCAATGAATAAAAAAAGTCAAATATTTCTTATATATAGAACCGAAAGTAGTATTTATTTATTTTTGTAATAAATATTTAAGGGTAATATAGATCAAACAATATTTAATAATATATTAAACTTTAAAAATGACAGTTAATTTAAAACAAAATTTTATACAGAAGCGATAATTATAAAGGAATGGAGAGAGTGCTGTGTAATATAATATGCAACGATGTCAAACTTTTTACATACTTTTAAAATCAACAATTTTTCATTTATCGATTCAGCATGGTAATTGTTAGAGTCCTGTAATTGTTAGAGTCCTTGAGAGAAAAAAAATAAATGGTCATGTTAGCCGGTACCTCCAAAGCACTGGTTAAAAAAATAAAAAATAAATAAATTTAAATTAATTTTTTTTTTTAGACATTTAACAAGTTGACTGTACAAGTTTCAACGGCACCAGTTAACATTACTCAAAAATAAATCATAAACATTGCACGCAATAAATCAACATCCCATATAAATTCGGGATGATTCTGCAAGCAGGAGATTAATTAGCCATCAATTTCAGAAATAGAGAAAATAGAGAGATGTTACTTGGACCCACCGCGGCGTTTGTCTGATTCCGGTGACAAATCATCGTCGCTGTCGGTCCCACATTTCATGAGTCTTAATTTGGTTATTTTGAATAATATTTACTCGTCCCTTTTTATTTTATAAATATTTTTTACTTATTTTTTAGATATCAAACCCTTTTCTAATATTCTGTCAAAAAATAACCCTTTTCTAATATCAATATTAATATGTTACAAAAATAGAGTAATGAGTTATGTAAATCTTCTTAAAATAATTTGTATAATTTTTAAAATGTAAAATAATTTTTTAATATGCATTTAATCATGTACCTGTTTTTAAATTATAAAATATTTTAGACCTCTTTAACGAAAAAAAATGAAATTGTTATGATAATCCATCGATCATGATAAATGACTTATTTGATCATTTTATACATGAAAAAATATTGTATTGATGAAAGAGTGAGAATAATAATTTTTCTAAATTATTCTTATCAATTATTGGTGTAATTGTAAAAAAAAACGTATTGATATTTTATAAAAAAAGAAAAAGTGTTGATGTAATTATCATTGTTATAGAAGCAATTCCGTGGTCGAGATGTCTCAACGGTTCAATGTCTAGTTTGGTCGTTTTTTTGTGTTAATTAGTGTGCTTTCGTTTAAATTATGAATATTTTCCCTACAATAAAAAATTTCTGGCTCCGCCATTGGATGTAAAGTCTATATGTAACTCAAGAGAGATGCAAACATTATTAAATCGAGTATACAATTAAGAAAAAATAGTTGACTTAATTACACCGTTGATCACCTTATCTTATTTTATCATATCACACTCAAAGAAACAATCTACTTATTATTCAAAAAAAAAAATCTACTTTAAAATTAAACTTTTTACTTTCTCAATTTTTTTATTCATAGTAGTTTTCATCCCACACATATTTTTGACCCAAAAAAGTGTTTTCTTTCGGCAATAAAGCACAATCCCTTGAACTAAAAACCACCATGTAAGAAAAATCTAGGCCGGGGATCAAAATTGTAAAAAAGAAGTGCATTTAATAGAAGGATAATTTTAGGAAGAAAATGAACATTATTGACTAATTTATTTTTTTAGGGAATTATTGACTAATTTATGATAAAATCTTATTCAATTCTTGTATTTTTTATTACTAGTAAAAATATTTTATAAATCAAAAGTTACATATAAGAAGAATGTTATACACCAACAATGAGTTAATTTAAATGGTAAGATATTTAAACCCTTAAATAAGTGATCATAATTCAATCGAAGATTTCTATTCATTATTAAACGGTGATGAAAATTTAATATCCATAACACAGTATCAAGAATGATTTGGCACATTTCTACGATCATAATGTAGAAATTAAGTTTTTACTCGTAAAAAGCTCGACACATTTTTGTCTTTTTTCTAACTCAAGAAAAAGAATTTGTCAAAAAAAGTTATTAGATTCTCCGAAATTTCAATTATTATGATTATGGTAAAATGACTTAACTGGCCTCGTTCCTCCCACTATATAATAAAACAAAACCCATACTTCATTTCATATAATATATTCTGTATTTTCATTCTTGATGCTCTGTTCTTGTCATAACAAAAAATAAAGAGCTAAATTTTGAGCAAATAACTAAACATGTTGGGTGTGTTCAGCAGCTCCGTCGTGTCCCCGCCAGATGAGCTAGTTGCAGCTGGCAGCCGAACACCGTCGCCAAAGACAACGGCGACGGCACTGTTGAAGCGTTTCTCTGATAGCAACGGTGGTTCAACAGTGTCAGTGGAAGTCGGAGATCAAGTCCGGTTTGCATATACACATCAGAACGAGTCGTCGTTACAACCCAGGTAATTAAACACTCACCTAAACGACGTCGTTGGGTTCAATATCAATGCTTGTTGATTACTTTTTTAATTGACCAAAAACAGAAAGGGTATGTATATAAGTTCATAATAATTGACATGATCCCAAACGCTACGTGTATGTCTAGAACTTGTGTTTGGTTGTCATGATTTCAGATCTTTTTTTTTTTTGGCGTTGTTAAGAATCTGGCCAATTTTACATACCAAAAGATAATACTGTCTCGAATAAAACTTAACAACTAGAAATTCATCTTTATTTTTTTAGTGAAAAGGTAGGGTGTCTGGTTCGAACTTAACACTGCATATTATAATACATTTTTCTGGTTGATCGACACGGATATAAAATAACCAAACTTATACCGGATAGGCTGACTTGAGTCGGTTAGTTGGATGGGAAATACTTGAATGCGACAAACTTTTGATACAAGATTTGTATGAATCATAAATATATATATAATTTAAACAACATCAACTTTTACTTTTTTTTTTTTTATTTACCCTTGCAAAGTTTAATCATTTAAAATTTCGTCCCTTAACCCACTCAATGACTGCCACGTCATCAAATTTCGTCCCTTAACCCACTTACGTGGCAGTCATTGAGTGGATTAAGGGACGAAATTTTAAATGATTAAACTTTGCAAGGGTAAATCGCCAGGATTAGCGATTACATGGACGAAATTTTAAATGGCGAGGACTAAACATACCTTTAAGCCTTTTTTTTTCTCTTGTATTTTTGCTTTATTCACTGCTGTAAGTGTTGATTTGTCATTGTGCTAAGTTATTAAGTTTACCTCTTTATCATCTTATATATTATTGTTTAAGTTCTAAATATTGAATGGAAAATGGCAGAATGTTTGGTGTAAAAGATGAGATATTCTGCATGTTTGAGGGAGCTCTAGACAATTTAGGGAGATTAAGGCAACAATATGGACTAGCCAAGTCAGCTAATGAAGTTGTTTTGGTGATTGAGGCTTACAAAGCTTTACGTGACAGAGCACCTTACCCTCCTAATCACGTTGTTGGTCATCTCAGTGGCACTTTTGCTTTCATACTTTTTGACAAATCCACTTCTACCCTTTTTGTGGCCTCTGTAAGCACTAATCCTAATACTAAGTTTTAAAGATTTCTTGTTTAACTTTCTTTTCTCATTTTGCTTAATGTATTATTTTTTGACAGGATCAGTTTGGTAAGGTACCACTATTTTGGGGAATAACTGCTGATGGATATGTAGCATTTGCTAATGATGCTGAATTGCTTAAAGGTGCTTGTGGCAAGTCACTTGCTTCTTTCCCTCAAGGTACAATGACTTCTTCTATCACGGAAATTAGTCCTATTGTGTTAATACTTGCTTCAGCTCGACTTTATTCGATAAGAATTTGTCCTGCTCAAATTTGACATGAACATTATTTTTCTGCTCAAGTTTTAATCAATTCAAGCTCACTAACTGCTCCGTCGGTTCAACTTGTTAATTAGATTAAATTACATAACCAAAAAACAAAGTAATTTTATTCTTTTACCGAGGCAAAATAATTAATTGTACGTTGAATCAAGTTCAATGAACTACTAGTACAAGGATATTCTCAGTTCTGTCTCATTGTTGACACTGTTGGTCTGTAATTGGACAGGATGTTTCTACTCAACTGCTGTTGGAGGATTGATGTGCTATGAGAATCCTAAAAATAAGATTACTGCAGTGCCTGCTAGTGAAGAGGATTTCTGGGGTGCAACCTTCAAGGTAACAAAATGAGAACATAAATCAAATGTGACCAAGATTATTATAATTAAATTTCCCTTAGGTAACGAATAATCTCAGTGATACATGTATACTGATCGTACTTATTTAATTTGTGGTTAGTGTTGCTCTCTCTTAATGAACTTGACTTCTAAATATTAAGTTACTGATTTTCAGGTTGAAGGGGCAACAGTTCTTGCAGCCAGAGAGTAGACTTTTTTTTATGAGTGAATGCTTTCTTAAGGGACTATGAAATTAAATGGCTTGATGATGAGTGAAGCAAAGTGGTAGAAGTGTAACCTTGTTCATTAGATCTATAATTACAATTCTTATCAATGTACAGTTGTGTTTTTTCAATCTAATAATAATTCTGATTGTGGTTCTCATTTATTCTCTATTGAGTTTCGCAAATAAGCAAACATATGTGATCGTTGGTGCCTTTAGCATTGGTCCGGTACACTAAAAAGTCTCACATTATTTGAAAATCAAACATAAGGTAGTTTATAAACAACACAAGGCTAATTTATAAAAAACACACACTCCTCAATCCACTTAGACGTCATTTACAAAGAACAAATCCAGAGCGTTTCGCACATACCTCAAAATGGACAATAATTCGAAAATGTGGCTTGAGGTTGGAACAACCATAAATCTTCATCCAAAGTTATCTAAGGATAAACTTTGTTTTACAAACTTTAAATAGAATATTCATCATGTTGGAAAAATTAGACAAAGAATTATTTTAAAGTAATTAATCAAACACAAGCAAATATGACTCTTCATCAAATTAAATAGAGAATAGAACTTATCGATTATTGACTGAGGCGTGTACAAAGCATTGGGCTTAAGAGTATTTTGCCACCCCGGATTAGTCATCCGATGCGGTAGGTCTCATAGCTAATACCCTTCAGGATACAACAGTCACTTCTTGTTAACACCGCATGTGAATTAGTAAGGTCTTAGGAACCACTTTTGGATGCTCATGGGAACTTATTTATTTTAGTGATACACACATGATGAGTATATGTTGTTTGCCTAAAGCTACTGCTTTTGTCATGCTCTCTCTCCCTCTTCTGTAACTCCGTATCCCTTCTTATCCAATATATATATATATATATATAACCCATCATAACCTAAAATATCATGGTTAACCGTTCCATAATTTTCACTTCAAGGCTATGTGACCAAAACGTTTTCCAAATAATAAGGAGACCAAGTAAATTAATTCTAAACGTGCATATTGACTAGGCAACAATATGTGTTGGTAGTCGGTTACAAGACTTGGGCATTAGCTTATAATTACTAATTAATATAATAAATAACTTTAAAAAAAATTACTAATAAAAAAAATTATAACAATCCCCCACAATTTATTTTAAAGTTTTAGGTGTTCCCAAGAGCGTGAAAAATCAATGCATAAGCGCTAGTGTCTTTTGGACTATGAACTAGCACATAGAGCAAATGAAATTTGATCCACTAGAATGTCGGTGAGATTATGACCTCTATGAACCTCATTCCGTATGTGAACCAGCGACCTCATCACTCACATTGATCTCTCGTCCAAAGTGGTTCAACGCGGTGTGGTGCATATTGGCCTTGCACCTATGCCTGGATTTCATGAGTGGCTCTAGAAAGTTTGCCCAAACTTTTCATAGAGGCGGTCTCACCCCCAACACTCATATTGGTAAATCTATCAAGTGTACACCACAGTCAAGCACAGCACTCAAATATATGAGCTATAGATTTATTAAGAGTTTATAAACTCAACCTTCAACGCTGTAGTTTACACTATCCTACACCATAGGGATGAATTCTCAAAAATAAAATGGATAATGTCTCATCAAATTGACAAGCGACTTGTTCTTACCCATATGAACATAACCTTGCGAATTTTCACAATTTATGTTGGGTTACCATCACTCTCAATTTTTGTATTGGACATAATCCATCCCCCTTCGATTTATATATATTTCTCAATATACTGATGCATCACCAATAATACATTGACTAAGACGTCTCTCAGTCAGTATCTCATATATATTACCAAATCAACATCTATGATATATTATCATAGGTTTGCTTAAATAAATTCTAAGCAACAACATCCCCACATAGGAGAAAATAAAATCTACTTTTAGATTTATTATACAGGTCTACTTGAAAATGCATTCAAGCGACAACGCCCCCACATTGGGTACATATAAATTCATGTGTTAATTTTATTCAAGACTGCTTGAATTATTTTTTCAAGTGAGACACCCCCACATTGGGGAAAATAAATCCACACATAGAAATAAATCAAACATCATTGTATTATTTTAATACAATGGATAATCCATAATATGTCACCAATATTTTAAGGTGAATCTCAATGTACATATGTTATGAGTTTAACAAGTGCCACAAAAATATAGTCAAGTCTACTTAGATTATTCCTAAGCGACAACATCTCTATTTGCACTTCTAAAAATTTTCACAAGTTTAAGAATTCTGTCAAAGAATTCAGACAAAAACTCACTAAACATGTTTGAGGATCAGACTTCTAGTAATTAGAATACACATATGAGACGTGCATGAATCAAATGCACACAACTATATGAATGCACAAAGCTTGAATACATAAATAAGAATAAATTATCTAATGTTGCTAACATTTGCATTAAATCGCTAAATTATAATTTCAACAGTTATCTAATTCAAGCCACCATATTCCTTGAATCATAAAATTTCTTCATGGGCATAATTTATCATGTTAGTATGATTCCAAAATATGGACAACACAAGAAAAACAATATAGTTTTATGGCAGTCTCAAGTGTAATGTAATTAAATAAGTAATGTTCGCAACAAACTGAAGTAAGCATATCACTAAAGCTTATATTAACAAAACTTTAAATTTTGAAAAGCTTATCAAAGGAAAATATGTTCACAGTGGCACAAAATAAATACTTCACGTTAATGTAGAAATTCTATACATGCATTGAAAAATCATATTCATGTCGCCATTGCTTTGAATTATGTTTATTCTATATGGACACAATGTTTTCAGACTCAACTCTACATATTTAACTCAGATAATATTCAGTTAAGAATGCAGACAATCAAATTAAACAATAGTTTCTTTAAACAAATTTTTCATCTACACCATATATTTCTCAAAGCAATAAGTACACAACAACATATCTTTCTCATATCAGAAAGAAACAAAGATTATAATTATTCAATTACACCATATAATCACTATGCTTCTATACAAATTCAACAAAAACTCAAGACTTTTGTGAGGATTAAAGGTTTAAATATGTACCTGGACCCTTGTGGATGATTTCAAGGGGATAAAATTTTAAAACTTACAAGAAGTTGATCACTTCATACTCCAACCTTTGAGTTTAACAACCCATTGGTTCCAAACTAAAATTGATGATAAGTCAACATCTACAAAGGATTCCTCAATTAAGGACAACAATAACACAACATGTCTTCAACAAGATTCATACTCTATGTTCGCCATTCCCGACTTTCAAAATCAACAACATTTGTAGACACCAATTAGTCATTTCCATGTACATCAAGTTCGCTAATTAAACTCCAGGTCATCAAAATAATCACAGCGGGTCAGTGCTAGTAATTTCTCATTCAAAGGTTCAAAGAATTCTGAAATTAGAAATAATAACAAGTATTCTTTACAATAATAACTCTATGGCAAAATACTCTTAAGATTGTTGGAAAAATTAGACACAAAATTATTTTAAAGTAATAAATCAAACACAAACAAATATGACTCTTCATCAAATTAAATAGAGAATAGAACTTATCGATTATTGACTGAGGCGTGAGAACTTAATTTATTTTAGTGATACACACATGATGAGTATATGTTGTTTGCCTAAAGCTACTGCTTTTGTCATGCTCTCTCTCCCTCTTCTGTAACTCCTGTATCCCTTCTTATCCAATATATATATATAACCCATCATAACCTAAAATATCATGGTTAACCGTTCCATAATTTTCTCTTCGAGGCTATGTGACCAAAACGTTTTTCAAATAACAAGGAGACCAAGTAAATTAATTATAAACGTGTATATTGACTAGGCAACAATATGTGTTGGTAGTCGGTTACAAGACTTGGACATTAGCTTATAATTACTAATTAATATAATAAATAACTTTAAAATAAATTACTAATAAAAAAAATTATAACAATCATTCATAGCATAACAAACAAACGAACATGTTGTAAACATTCGGTTTTTACAAAAGCAAGTTTTCTTGCAAAGTAGACAATGCAATGCACCCCAAAACTATTGGATTTTCAGAACTAGAACTAAAATATAATATAATTATGGTACTATTTAAAAATGGGAATGCAAGCAAAAAAGAATCTTCTCTTGTTGAATTTCCGAATTTATGCACTGCACCAATTTGAGTAGTATGCTTATAATTTTTTTTTTCCAGACGATCTTTGAATCATTGATAATGTTTTACATAAGTCTCTTATGGAGAAGAGGCCCCAAAAGAATCGTACTGTACATTTCAATTCAACATAGACAAGTCTTATATTAGTGAAAGTTTTAGATTTTTCCATGCCAACTCGTGCCTACCAAGCTAATTCAAGTTAAAAATCAATTTGACTTAAAAAATATATCTTCTACCATATTCTCTACACATCTAATGTTACGTGTAACTTTAAGTTTCTTCACAGATATTAAAAATATCAGGAATAAATAAAAGATTAATATTAGATGTGTGTTACTTGACTTCACCAGGAAACGTATAAAGTAAATGGTACTTACTTTCAAGTTTCAACAGGTCCTACAAATTTGAAAAATAGATACTAAATTGAGTTGGGGACATCTTATTTAAGCACGAAAATTTATGTATTTCCTGAAAAGGAAAAACGTATGAAAATTTTCCTCAACAAATTTCATATACCAGTCAAATTTGAGTAGTTCCTTTTTGTCAATATTTTTTGAGTACTTCCTTATAAAGTATTTTTAAAAATTAATATGGGAGTTATCAGCATTTCAGGTTTAGTTCATTTGTTTTGTTACTTTGAAGAAACCTATCCTAATTTTTTAGTAAAAGAAACTTCAACTTCTCTTTTAAGTTTTCTTTTAATTTATCGAGAATGGATGGTTTTATGTCATTTTTTGACCTAGAATCACTCTTGCAGCTTTTTTCCCATCTCTTTCGTTCCAAATAAGTGATTTCCACACACACATGTATATATATATAAGTTTTTTCTTTTGGATAGAAGGGAGAGGCATGGAGTTTTTTGACCCTTCATTGAATGATTCAACATCACATTGTAAAATCATGAGATGCATGCAGGTAGCTCTTTTGTGTGTTCAAGAGAACTCAGCTGACAGACCTTCCATGTTAGAATTTATTCATTGCTCAAGAATGAAGGTGCATATGTTGGTACTCCAAATGTGCCCGCTTTTTCGATGAAAACACATGAAGATGATAAGGGAGATACATCTAACTCCGGGTTCAAATTTTCTTCAATCAATGATGTTACGATTTCTCAAATGGTACCAAGATAATGGTATGGAGCAGGACATTCTAGTGTGATAGAGATTTGACAAGTGAACCAAAACTATCGAAGTAATAAATAAATTCGTATCCACGAGGACTGTTGTTAACTTCTACTCAGCAATTTTATTATTAAAAAGGATATATAAAATTTATATTGATTGCCCTAGGCAGTTGGATTGGTTTTTTTATAAAGTAAACGTAAATAAAACAATAAAAATTGGTTTTAAGAATATTAGAGAGAAGTATGGTTAAGTCCTTCGAATCCTCCGAAGTCCTCCTATGGTAATTCGCACTCCTAATGCAATCAATGATCATCTAATTCACCGACAGATTAACAAAGTAATTCTACCCAATCTCTTGACCTAGAATTCTCCCCGCAAGTGACAACCCCTTAATCTCTTAAGTGAATTCGAAACCGTTGGA